>UEXM01001697.1_pt2 | contig 11994 bp, 11 predicted proteins | sample 1796661 | NCBI WGS metagenome assembly UEXM01 (sample SAMEA4772469, study PRJEB27181) | metagenome | reverse complement strand
CCTGATATAGTTATATAGTCAGGCGTACCAGCTAAAGTTACAGCATCGTGCGAAGTAGGTTCGTTAGCCTTTACTATTTTGTTATTAGAGTCTAGGCCCAAGTTACCACCACTAGCTATAGTGCCCGTACTTACATCTTCTAAATAAACATCGCTTCTAAATCTAGCAATAAGATCTTGTATATATTGGCCTATAAACTTCATTAATCAAAATCAGTATAAGTAATAGTTACTTCTTCTCCTTGTTGTATTGCTTTAGCTATACTAGGATATATACGCTTATAAGCATTAACAGACTTGCCTACAAATCCATCACTTATTATTTTATTATTTTCTTGTGTATCACCCACGATAAGGCAGCCAGCAGTGTGTTCGTCAGTGTTCCCAGTGTGTATAAGAATATACTCAAACCCAGGAACGTCAACGATATGCAGCATGCCAATGTGCATACCAGGGTATTTTTTATCATATCTTGCATGGAATCCTCCTTCAGTTCTTAGTTCAATTTTATACGTTCCTGCTGGAACTCTAGTTTCACCTTTTACTTTAAGTGCTCTTCTTTCGTCTTCTAAAGTATAGCAAAGAAAGTTTGGCAGTTTGCCAATAGCACTAATCTCAAACAACAACCCAGAAGATGAATCTACCTGCGAGCTAAATCTTAATACCTCTAGTTTCATATTATGCCTTTTTAAATAAACCGTACTCTATCTTTACAGTATCTGTATCTGCTCTACACTCAAGTCCTTCAGACGGTGCTAAAGTAAACCATGTAAACTCTCCTGGATGTAATTTACCAAAAGTAGCTGCTGCAGCATCTTGTACATATATAAAGTTTGTAGAATCTATATTCTTTATAAACACATAATATGTATTAGAATCAGATGCAGGAACTATTTCGCCTCCTCCTGCTACAGCTGTAGTAATATTTCTTTTACTTATTTCTATAGGATCTGTAACACTTAGAGTATCAGAAAGAGTAATGTTGATAGTATCTGATGCAGCGGTTGAGCTGTTCAATGTTAATTTTGTTGATAATGTTGCCATCTTATTATTATTAAGTTATTATTATTATGCTGCTGCTTGAAATATCATTACTTCTAAAACAGGAGTACCTGAAGCTGCATCGTAAACTAAGTCCTCATCACTACTCCAAGGGAATATTGTAAACTCTCCTGCTCCTAAAGACATTACATCTGCAGAATCAGTTGCTCCTACACGTATATGAATTATCTCAGCTGCTGTAGCACTTTTATTTTTTAAAAACACATATGCATCTGTATACCCTGCTGCTGTAGCAAATACTGCGGCAGTACCTGAAGTTACTATTGTTTTTCTATTTATCTGTCCTAGTACACTTAAAGTATCTGTAACTGTTAAGTTTAAAGAATCACTTGGAGTGTTAGAACTTGTAAGAGTTAATTTTGCTGTTACTGTTGCCATTTTATTTTATTATTATTTTATTAGTTATACTTAAATTATCTTTAGAAATCTTAACTAGGTAAAACCCTTTACCAGTGTCAAGTTCTATGTCTAATACTTTATTAGCTTCATATACAAGCCTTCCTAATTCATCATAAATTTTTACATCTACCTCAGAGTTAAAACTGATTAAACCGTTTGATGGATTAGGATAAGGTAATATTCCCATTCTTTCAAACATTGCTATATCTGTAGGACCAGTCCAACCATCTGCACAATATGCATATAGTCCATCACATCCATCATCCCACGTTGTATTACAACAATAAGGATCTACTCCAATGACCCACTCAAAGCATGCATCAGGAATATAGTATACATCACCAGAGTAGCAACCAGCAGAGTAATAACACGAACTGTCTGCCACGTTAACAAGCGGATTGTAATTAATAGCGGACGGATCATTGCAGCCAGGCACAGGATAAATACAAGACTCATTATCAGAGTTTGCATCGTTATCATAATTAATTGCTGTGCTGTCTGTACATCCATAATAAAAAGGTATGCAACTTCCGTTGTCTGTATTTGCTGTTAAATCATAATTCCACATTGTATTATCAGTACATCCAAATACTACATCAATACAACTATCATCATCACTATTTGCTAGTGGGTTGTAGTTAAAGGCTGTACCATCGGTACAACCCCAGACGTAAGCAATGCATGTGCCATCGTCTGTATTCGCTAATGAGTCATAGTTTAATGCAGTAACATCTGTGCAACCATACATATATGATATACATGATCCGTTATCTAAATTTGCATTAACATTAAAATTAAACATTGTATTGTCTGTGCATCCTTCAACAACTTCAACACAAGAACCATCTAGTTCTGTGTTTGCTTCAGGGTTAAAATTCAAGGCTGTAGAATCCATGCAGCCAAGAACGATCAGCGTTTCACAAGTTTCGTTATCAAAGTCAGCGTCTGCGTCATACTCAATGTAAATTGGATTCGTACATCCTTCAACGTAGTAGCAACTTTCGTCATCTGTGTTAGCTTCGTCATTATAATTTAAAGCTGTATCATCAATACAACCAAATATTTTTTCTATACAACTATTACCACAGTATGGCATACCTTGTGCTGTTACAAAAGGTATTAGTGGACTAGCAAATCCTCCTGGCGCATCAATAGCTACATGTTCTTCAGAGTATACGCTATAACCACATTGTACGGAAGTAAATTGTGATTGTTGTGTTATGTTAAATTTAACTTCTATTGGCTCTGATATACTTAAGTCAAAAGTAAACGTAGTGTCAAAACCGTCTTCTAGAGTAAATATACCTAAAAAGTTGTCACCTTGAAATACCTGTAAAAAAGCTCCAGCCCAACCGTTACCAGCTAAATCTGTCAACTCTAAAGTGTGTGTGCAACTGTCTGTTAATATGTTTGTGTTAGCTATACTGTCGTAATTAAATGCTTCTTCATCTGTACACCCGTATAGCTTTGGAGTGTAACACATTCCTGTATCTACTGTTGCTATTGGTAAAAACTCTACAAAGTTATTATCCATGCAACCATATATTGGTGGTGGTGGTGCACAATCTTCTACTGTAAATCCGTGGTATACGTAAGTACCAAAGTTAGCTGAATCCATTTCAACTATAGTATCATTACATCTTATTAAGTAGTATGAACCATCTTGCCCACCCCATAAGCTACCCTGCATACCATCTCCATAAGAATCATATATGTCAAAGTAGTAATTACCATTAGGAACACAAAGTTGTGTTACTTGAGGTGAATAATCTATTATATCAGTATAAGGCCCTCCTGTAACTATAGTGTCTAAATTACCATTTAATAGAGCCCAAGATGTTTCTTGTGGGTATTGATCTGGATTTATTACAATGTTTAAATATGTTCCATTAGGACATTGTGAAAAAGCAGTTGATAGTGTAAACACTACAACCATAATAAATGCGTATAAAAATTTAGTAAACCTGTTCATTAGAATTTGCTTATTATTAATTCATCAATATATTCTTGTACTTCTTTTCTAGTAGCAACCATCTTAAAACTTATGTCTGCTTGAAATCTTTTTACTTCTTCACCATCATCAAACACTACTATTGTTGGTACAATAGCTATTTCGTATTTAGTTTGATTATCGTTTTGCTCTATCAAAAGTGTTTGTCTATCACATTCTTTCAATTTTGAGAACCAAACCACATCATTAGCTGAATTAAAATCAGCATTAAAGTGAATCACTTTTACCTGAGAGAAAGCAGTATGCGAGGCTACCAATAAAAATAATACTAACAAGTACATTCCAAATATCTTCCATTCTGCTATCTTTCTCATTATCTTAATGCGTCAATTTTATCTTCCATGCGAATCATACGCTCTTCAAGCTTACGAACATCATCTCTAGTTTCTATAATTGTATTACGAATGTTTTCATCTTTCATATTAAACTCCATCTTAGAAATTTCTGGTTTAGGCAGTTCTTTAGCTTCTGCTATATCTGCTTGTAATGTAAACCACATTGCTATTATTGTTGCCATTCCAAACCCAATACCTATTAATGTTTGTATGCTGATTTTGAAACTAGTGTTTTCGTTTAATTCTTTTGCCATCGTTTAAAATATTCTGTAATTTATTCCAAATTTAAAATCGTACCATTCTCTATTCCAGTACTTGTTGTACTTACCTTCTATAAAACAACCAACGTTTCTGTTTAAGTTGTATCCAAAGATCAATCCTCCTGAATAGTCATACCACTGTTCTCCATCGTTAAAGTTGTGATATGAATATTCACCTCCACCATCATAGTGGTAAGGCATTAGGTTACCCCAAGAATGTAACCAAAAATTCTTTTTGTAATGATAGAAATCAAATCCTACTACCAAAGAGTATTGCCATTGATTGTCTAACTCATTCTTTTTCTTTTCTACGTAATTATTTAGCATTTCAGGTATAACAACCTGATTCCACACAGTTGCGTTTTCCGCTACTAAATTACCGTTTGGATCTCTATATTCAGATTCGTATACATCTACGCTGTAACCTTCTTCAATTGCTAAACAAGTATAATGTAGTTGTCCTGAAGCTATAAGCCATTCTTCTAACGGATCATAACCATAAGGCTCTGCTAATCTTTGTACAGCTCCTAAGTTAAATGATAATTTCTTTTTACCGTTTAATCTCAATCTTTGTGTAGATTCAAAATACTCTATGTCAGCAAATCCTTCTTTGATGTATGCAACTTTTGCCATCCATACTGGCTTTACATATCTCATAAAGTGTTGTTGATCTAGATATTCTATTCCTTCTTGTCTTCTATAATCTACTTCAAATAAATACTCAAAAGGAGAAAGTCCAATAGTAGCAGCATCTCCATAAGCAGCTTCTGTACCATCTTTAAATGTTCTTCTATCCTCGTACCCAAATCTTTTTATCTTACGAATACCTAATGTTAATGAATAGTCAAAAGGGGTTAGAACTGTGTCTACCCCTAAATAACTATTGTTTACAGAATATATATTTTCATCTGCTAGTGATGTACCACCATTAGCTGCTATGTAAAAAGTAGAAAACTTAAATGGTTTTTTAAGTTGTGCATCTACTGTATTTGCAAAAAATGCTAAAAATAAAAATATAAAAATTCTTAATTTCATTTTACTATTCTATAATCTTGTCGATATTAATAATTTGCTCTCCAGTAATATCTGTTGGTAAACAGTCTTCTGGTATTGCATGTAATTCAATTTCAGTTTCTTCAAGTAAAAGTTTATCTACTTCTTCTAACTGATCTTTTCTAGATTGTACTAGTTCTGCATTCTCTTTTTCAAGGTCAGCAATCTCATCTTTTTTATCCTGATTCATAAGAACCTGAACTTTCTGAGATAATTCTAAAAAGTCATCTGAAGGCTTACTAGCTTCTTCAATATCTTTAAGTTCTTCTTGTATAATTCTAATGTTCTTAGAAACTAACAATCCTAACTTAACTCCTTTTAGTTTTTGTACTGAGGTTAATCCATTGAATAATTCAACAAACTCACCATTTTTCATTCTTACTTTCATTGTCTATATAATTAATTGGTTAATTTTTATCCTATTCTGTATAACGTTACTGCACTAGAGCTAACTCTTCTAACTCTAAACCTAGCTACCCCTGAAGTAAATGCATCTTGTACTAAATCTTGAGCAGATATTACCATACAGCCTACAAGAGTTATTCCTGTTCCTGCAGTTAAAGTTACATGAGAAGTTCCGTCTGTAGCTAAACTAATAATACTAAAATCAAATGAATCGTTATCTGCTGTTAAAGCTAGCCCGGAAATCATATTAGTTGCTGTATCTGTTGCTTTACTTCTATCAGCAGTAGGTGTACACTGTACAATTCCTGTTAAAATATTAGCTGTTGATAATACTGCAGTTCCATCATCTGTAGTTGCCTGCCCTCCCTGATATTTAATTACATCTGGATAAGATGCATTTCTTAAGTATATACCTTTAGTACCTACAATTAAATTACCTGTAGTTGTTATATCTTGAGCAGTATCAATTGTAGCTGCGGTAGTTAATGTTCCTGCTTCAGTGTATGTTCTTAGAAGAATGTCTCCTGCAGTACCACTAGCTGCATCTCCTGCTGCTAATGTTAATGAACCACCCGCGCCTGAACCTGTACCTGCACCTGCTAGTAAACTTAAAGCTCCACCTGCAAAGTTACCCCCACCTGCTGTAGCTGAAGATATGCTTAATGCAGCTCCTGCCACACCTGAAGCAGATGTAACGTTACCAATTGTGTATGCTGATTGATATGCTGCAGTATTACCAATAGTTATTGCTGATGCAGTAGATCCTTGTATGTTTAATTGACCTGTAGCTTCTGCTGTAGTTATAGTAGAACCAGCGTCATTAAGAATTACTCTACCGTTAGTATGTACATATATACCTCTGTCAGACCCATCTCCACTAATGTAGTTTGTATTTAGATCAATATTAAAAGAAGCTGTATCTAGGTTTGCAGTAAGTGTAGTCAAAGATGCTGCTAAAGTAATTGCTCCTGCACCATTAGTAACAGTCATATTAGTACCAGCTGTAAGTGTTGCTACTGATGGATAACCATTAGTTGCATTACCTATAAGTAGCTGACCATTTGTAGACATTGCTGTTGTAGCTGCAATTGTATCATCTGCACTTGCATACAATAAAGATCCTTTAGTTATTGTAGATAATCCTGTACCTCCGTTTGTAACTCCACATTCTCCTGTAACAGTTCCTGTAAAATCTATACCAGATATAAATCCTGATGTTGCATTATTACAAAGACTAAGATCTATTCCTGCTTCTAATACAGTTAATACAACATTATTAGAAGTTGTTGCTACTGTTAACAGTCCTGTATCTCCAGATGCTATTCCTTTAAATACAATTTGATTTTTGTTTGTAAGAGTTGCACTTGTATATATAGTTTCAGAACTAGTTCCTGCTGTAGATACTGTAGGATATAAACTAGTTAGTTGGAACTTTCTTGCCGCTTTTGTACTTGAGTTAGCTACTAATAGAAAATCTGTAGCTAATGCATTTGTTTTTGAAAGCGTTGATAGTGATGTTATTTCTGCCATTGTATTTTTATTTTATTATTCGTCTCCAAAAGAAACTCCATTGTTAGTTAATGATGACCCACCTATTGTGAAGTTATCTGATACTTCTGTATTCTGTTGTGTTTCCTGTAAGTAAGGAGGAATTCCACAATCTTTGCAATAGCTTCTCGCAAAGCTAATAAATTTTTCTAAATAATCCGAATTATCTGCAGGGGCCGCTACATTTGTACAAAGCTTCCATCCTGTAGTTACAGTATTAGTAGATATAGAGTTAAGTGGATCTATATCAAGACCACTACTAGATACTGCTATAAATATTTTTCCATCTCTCTGCACAGAAGATCCTATCCCTAAAGAAAGTGCTACTACTGGGCTCCATATTATTGCTCCTCCCTCTGTCCAAACTTCTTCGCAATTTGTAATTACATCGCTAAGAGCTGGAGAACCAGAATCAGAACAGTTATATATACAAGGTAATCCTCTTACACTTAGTATCTCTTGAATAATAATCATCTTCCAAGCTTCCATTGTAGAACAGTCATCTGCTAAACCTGTAAGAAGTTTAGTATAAAATCTATTACCTGAGTTGCTAATACATTCTGAATTATAATCTAGTATTTCGTTTATAGATGAAGGTATACAAGCTGGTATTACTGATGTTCCAGCTGTGCCAGGATTATCCAATGGATATTGACAACAGCTATTATTATCATTACATGGATATGTTGCAAAAGCATCAAAGTTAACAGCTGTATTATCTGTACAACCTGATACTAAAACTGGAGGACAGCAATCTACACTGTAGGTTCCATCAGCACAAGGACATTCACCGTTGCAATCTAAACATGGATATGTACAAGAGTCATCATCATAACCTGCAGATGCATTATAATTTTCAGCATTAGGATCAGTACATCCATATATTACTGGATCTACATCTTCATTGCAATCATCTTTAGATATAACAACTGAATCATTAAAACTTTCCTCACAATCATCATTAGTAACGTCAATAAGTCCTTCACTATTAGTATATGCAGCTGTAGTAAATATAACATACAAACTCCAAACTCCTGGATTTAAGTTTAATGTATGAGTTGGATTTGTTGCAGCCTCTAAATATTCTCCCGCACTTGGCCCTATGTAGCCTCCTGCTCCTAATATTGCTAGTCCTCCAGGCATATAACTACCAGTGTAAATAGTTTGCCCTGTAGAATTAGTTGAAGTAGCAAGTATATAATAGTATACACCTAATGTATTATCAATACTATTATTAAGTTCTGTTACACTTGGTATTGTTATTGTTACTGATCCCGGACCTGTATGGCCACAAGGTTCTTGGCTTGAATCTAAAGTAGTATAGCTTGTAGGAGCATTAGTAGTTGTAAGGCTAAGCGTATAACCAGACTCATATGTAAAAGTATTTAATTCATCACAGTCTGTAGGGTCATCTCCAGCACAATTTTGAATACACTCTGCCTCTGTTGCATAGCCTTCAACTGCATTTGCTTCATAATTACAATTTCCCGGAGTCTTACATACCCATTTACCTAACTCTGGATAAATACAAAGAGAATCATCAGCTATGGTTGCTGCCGCATTATAGTTAGTGGCAGTTATATCCATACATCCTACAATGTCTTCTTCTTCTTCGTCATATATACAAAGACTATTATCTGATATAACATTTTCTGTACCAACTGGGCAACAGTAGTTGTTTGCTAGAATATCTGTACACTCTCTACTACTTGGAGTATCAAGAACACAATCAGTTATTAAATCAATTTCCTCTTGACTTAAAACATATGGCTCAGATTGGTAGGTATATTCCCACACATTAAAAGTACCAAAATTATAAGAATATGATGTAGAAACTAAACCACCATGTTGCGATATAAGATTAGCACCAAGACTAATACCTGCATTAGAGTCAGGATTAAGGAAATTATTTAAAGGCGACGGAGTTGTAATTTCAAACCCATCTGCAAATACAAAAGTAGTATTTACTATAATAAATTGTGTATGTATGGCGTTTGCATTATCACCATTAGAATTTATATTTACGTTTCCTTGGTAATACGTAGGATTAGTTGTACTTCCTATTGCCTCAAAGTCTGTAGAATATGGTAAGTACCCGACATTATTAGTAGTATTATGACAAAATATTTCTGAAAATATATAAAATTCAAGAGTATCACTACTACGAGATTGATTAGAATCTAAAGGGCCTACATACGTTCCTGCGCTTTCTCCTTGCGTAAAAGTAAATCCATTTTGAACAGCATTCATTAATGCTGGATTTGTATCTAAGGCATTTTGATAAGTAAAAATTATAGAAGGGCCATTTACTAATGAATCTGCACATTCAAACGTAGGTCTTAAAATAATCTCACCAGTACAGTCTTCAGTGTCAGTATCATCATAGTTACAACTACCATCGCTAAAAGTAGCGCTTTCGTTATAGTTATTTGCTTCTGGATCTGTACATCCTCCCTGTGTTACAACAGCGGGTCTTGTTATAACATAACACTGTTCAACTTCATCATCTCCATCTAAAGTACCATCATTGTTATATTGTATAACAGTAACATATGTTCCAGGACCTAACCCTGTTACCTCTAAAGAACCTCCATTACTATTAGTAGAAGTATCTACTAAGGTAGCGTTAGAAGTTAAAAAATTTAAAGTACTTGCACCAGTGCTCTCTGCATCAGTATAACCAGCTCCATAATCTTGAGCAGATATATTTAATCTGTATGTTTTATACGTGTAAGGATTAGCTTGATTACTCGTATCAAAATACTCTGATGTGCTAAATACATATTCTTCCTGATAGGCTGCATAGTATATAGCGTATGTTGGAAAAGTTAAAGTTGGAATAGTTAAAGTACCATTATTAATATCTCCTCCAACTGGAGTTGAGCTTGCAGCAGTTGCTATGCTTGGGGTATTAACCAACACCCAATCATTTGTAAAAGTATTTCTACCTGACGATTCTAATAAACCAGTTGTAGCATTACAAAATATACAAAGCTCATCTAAGTCATTAGTAGCCCCACTGTCAGTATTTATAGCAGCTGAAGTTTTACACCCGTAAGTGTTATCTGCAGTATTACCATCACCTTTTAATTTTACACTAAAAAAGCTACTTCCGGTACACCCATTAGTATCTGTTACTTGTATTGTATATGTACCTGCATATAATGATGAAATAGTAAATGAATCTGTAGTTTCTGTTGTAGTTGCAGTACTATAAACAGTACCTGGATCATTAGCAGAGTCTAACTCATATGAAGTTACAACTACAGTATAATTAGTATCCCCGTTAGATATTGTAACATTTGTCTGCCCGTTTGTTACATTTGCAGCCGATTGATTAACCGGTGATGTATTTACACTAAATCCTTCACATCCTACCGTACAGCATGCTTCGTCAATAACTAAAGAATTATTAATTATATTAGAAGTAAGTGCATTACCGTCGCAGGCATCTGCGTGAGCACTTCCATCATCCGTACAAGGGTAAGAATTATCTTCACACCCTATAAGATAGTAGTTAGCAGCTGCTGGGTCTTTACAAACTCTTACTTGATTAATGTCAGGACTAAGAACAAGTATGTTTGAAACATTTACTTCCCCAAATACTAAAGGACCTTTAACGTCAGAAGGAGAAGAATCTGTAACTGGAGAAGCTAGTATCTGTAATGATTGACTACTAGATGCTCCTTTAAATTTTCCTAAAGTATCAGCAGTTTCTCCTCTTACAGTATATTTAATATTATTTAAAAATTCGTTCTGTAATGATCCCGATAGGATATATGCAAAACCTCCTGATGATAAATAATAAAAATCAGATCTATCACTAGTATCTAAATAAGTTTGTCTTGATGACGGATAAATTACAGTTTGTTTTTGTTGACTCTCTCTTGGATATTCTAAAAGATCTACAAAATTGTATGTGTTATGTTGTGCATCTGGAGTAACAGAAAACGATCTAGTTAAAGCGTCAAAAGGTACCGCTAAAGATTGAGATTTTTCATCAGGAACAACTGCAATTCCTGTAACTGTCTGCCTGTCTTTAAACGTTAAGTCAAAAACAATATTAGTAGCTGTTACAGAACTTGTAACACGTATAACTATCTCACTAAACCCTCCAGATAAAATAGAGGTCTCTTCAACAGAAACAATTCCTTTGTCTGCAAAATTTACTCTTGCAATAGGATTATGGTCACTTGAAATAAGAACCAAAAATACTGATCCAGTTGCGTCTCTAAGACATTTACTAGTATAAAAAGTGTTTAATGTAGCCATTAGCAATTACATCCGCAGTGACCGCCACACATTTCGACAGCCTTGTTATATTTCTTTTCTGCATTAGCTATTACAGCTTTTACTGATACTAAAGATCCAGCTCCTGAGCTAGTAGCTAACTCTGCCTCTGCAGTTTTTAATAATAAATAAATTTTTTGAGCTGAAACTAAGTCCTCTGAGCATTTACTACACTCACAGTTACAGTCAAGCAAGTCTTCCATTTTTTTGGCTAAACAACATAATACATCACAAGAAAGCATTACAGCTCCTATCTGAGAAACCTCAGAGTTTGCTAAATGCTCTACAGTAAAAATACCACTACCTCCATTTGCTGAAGAAATACCTAAACTTGAAATAGATACTACACGAGTATTAGAAGCTCCTCCCGGAAATGAATATGTATACTCATTACCATTATCACTAATTTTTATTTGATTAGTGGCTCCTACATCTGAGTTGGTAACTGTTACTACAATCTTTTTACAATCAGAAGTTGTTGATATGTTTAATGCCATGTTGTTTTAAATTTTTATAAAAAAAGACCTACAGGGGAAACAAGTCCCCTGTGAGTCTTTAAAGTGTAAGAGATTATGATAAGTCTCCAGTAAGTACGTACTCAACAAATAACGTTAAGTTACCTGCATTTAGAG
>UEXM01002772.1_pt1 | contig 11997 bp, 13 predicted proteins | sample 1796661 | NCBI WGS metagenome assembly UEXM01 (sample SAMEA4772469, study PRJEB27181) | metagenome | reverse complement strand
CTTTTTTATTAAAATCAAGCTCCATATCAATAATCTCCGTGTTATTATAAATAGTTAATTAAAAAAAATGCCCTCAATGGGCATTGTTAAATCGTCTTTTTTCCACTTTGCTTCTCTTGAGCTTCCTTTTCTTGTTGAAATTGTTTTTCAAGTCTTGTTAGGAACCATCGACGAAGACCGATTGGTAAATTATACGCTTCTATGAATGACCAACCTCCATGATATTTAAGCAAGAAAATCTGATCATATACTGATTCGGAGTATTTATCTGTCAGGCCAAAAAAAGTCTGTCCCGAAGGACACCTCCAGTTCTTGTTCATGTTGACAAGACGGACATGTAAAATCTTTTACAATTTTAATGTCAGGATTTAGTGATTTGTAAATGGTTCTCAGAAACCTAGTGTCTCGCGAAGGAGCATTGTTGATAAAATATTCTATAACTTTTTGTTCTGTGTGACCATCGACAGAAACAATCATCTGATGGTACTGCGATGTCATCGTAACCTCTGGAAGGTTGAATTTCTTGGCTTTCTCAATCATCTTGGTAATGTTATGTTCGTTAACACCAGTCATGAGTTTAAGCTCTATATCAAATTTTGAAACGGGGACAGTGACAATGTAAGTTCCATTTTTGGTCTCTCGAATATTGCCAATGGCGGGGATCTCACCGGCCCAGATTTTAGGCTTTTCTAAATTAAAGTTCTGCTGAGAGGACTCTCCACAAGAAGGGCATGAAGCTTTAGTTTCGTAAACCGGTCCAAAGCCTGAGATTCGAGCGGCGACAATGATAGCATTTCTATCACCAGTAAGTAAGGACTTTGGATCCAATGTTTTATCTAAAATCAAATTACTCAAAAGTCGTTCCAGAGCCAAGTTTTTCTTGATCAAAGCTCTAGATGTAAGAATATCTTCTTCTTTGGCTGTCATATATTTGATCTCGAGCACTTCTTTTTTGTACAAAGGGTGGGATTCGGGATATCCGCGACCCTTTGAGGGTAACTCTACAATGTCAGTTGGGGTTACAAATTCCAATGGCGATTTTGTAGGTTTTTCATTTTCTACAGTAGAAACAGCGGCGTCAGCATTAGATTGCTGGGTTGCCCCTGTTCTGTCTTTGTTATTTCTACTCAATTTTCACCTCTTTTATGTTGTTGAATATATTTTTATGGTTGGGTAGTGAGAGTTTCGTATTTAATACAATCATATCCTAAAGTCATTGATACGGTTAGAAACCCATCGTCATCCATTGTGGCCTCTCCAAATGATGCTGCCTTAAGAAACCAATTTTGTAATGTAAACTTTTGCAGTGTACGGCCATCGGGATCTATCTCTTCTATAAATAGTTCGGCGGCTTTGGAAAAGCCTCCTTTTGATATTCCACTGCCACAGGTTGTACCATCTGGGCAATCATATCCGGCGGCGCGTAATAGATCTAAAACCCTCTTAGCTTGTCTTCCATCCTCGTATAGAACAATATTGATATCATTCCAAGTCAACATTCCGGGATATTTAAACTTACGATTGACCATTTGGTAAGTCTCTTCGTTAATTTCAAAGGAAGGAAGGGTTGCAGACAATGCCCACCACCAATAAGGGCCTGTTTCTTTTTCGGGCACTGGAGTGGCTTCTTCTTCCGACTGTTGGGAAATGCTTACATAACCAATCCGGAAGCGATTCTTTCGTGCTGGTTCGAAGTCTCGACTTGTCCAAAAAGACATGGTCTATTATGGGCCAGTAAGTTTGCCGGGTGGGTTCTTACCGGAAGAAGTGTTAAACACTGTTCCAGTGAAACCAGTTGATGTCAAAGACGCCCAGTCATATCTTATTTCCACAGAAACCTCTAGCAAATCATCGGAGTCATAAGAGACATCTCCGAACTTCATACTCTTAATGAAAGAATTGTGCAGTTCCCATTCTTCCAAGGGTTCTCCGTCTTCATCGATAGTTGTGACAACTACCTTTCCAAGGCTCTCTGCTGCTGTTGCATTAGACTTGGCAGTGGAGCCATAGTTGCCAGTAGCATCAGTATCGCTAGGAATGAAATAACCAGAGTTAGCAAACATTTGTGCCAAATGATTAACCACGTTTGGATTGTTCGGATCATAAAACACTATTTCGACTGTATTCCATTCAACTCTTCCGGGATAATAAAAAGTTTTATCAACAAAGTTTGCTTTAACTTCTCCAACGGTGAAAGAAGGTTTAGTTGCCTTTTTGGCAAACCAAAGCTTCTCGTTGGCGTTCTCGTTTGATACCTTTTCAAAGCCTTCGATTTCGACTCTGTATCTAAAATTTCTCTTTGGTTCTGTTGTTGTATTCCAAAAACTCATTCTATAAATCTCCTAAGTTGTGAATTCTATCTTGCCATCAAAGTTTGGATCGTTCAATGGTTTTCCATTAGACTGGCCAAATACAGTAAAGCTTTTTCCTGTTTCGACACCGTCGCTGTCGTACTCGGTTTGTGTTAGAGTGGCCCAGTCATATCTTATTTCGATAGTGACCTCGAGCATATCATCCGATTCGTAAGAAACATCTCCAAACTTCATGCTCTTGATGAAAGAATTGTTCAGTGTCCACTTCTCCAACTCTCCGCCATCTTCATCAGTGGTAATAATGTTGACAAACCCTACGCTCTGACCCACGGTAGCGTTGCTCTTTGATGTGCTACCATATGAAGCATTTGTAAAACCTTGGGAAGTGTCTGGTATGAAATAGCCAGAGTTAGCAAACATTTGGGCTAAATGGTTGGCCACATTGGGCGTTACAGGGTCATACATTGTAATCTCAACTGTATTCCACTCAACTCTTCCGGGATAATAAAAAGTTTTATCAACAAAGTTTGCTTTAACTTCGCCAACAGTGAAAGAAGGCTTATTGGCTTTCTTTGCAAACCAAATTTTTTCGCTCGGGTTTGTTTCGTTTGAAGAACTTTTAAAGCCTTCAATTTCGATTCTATATCGATAATTTCTCTTTGGTTCTGTTTTTGGGTCCCAAAATCCTGCCATGCTAAAAGTCTCCTATGGGTGCATTCATCAGTAACTAGTTCCTTAGTAAGAAACGCTACCGAAATCCGCTCCTGATTTTGTAATAACAAAGTCTACAACAATAAATTCTATTGATCGCGCTGGTTTTACAAAAACTTTAGCATAAAGAATGTTCCGGTCTACCATATCATCTGTAGTGGTGGTTTTGTCAAGTACCAATTTGTACTCGCTAATCCCGCCATCTGCTTGTAATGCGGCTAACACCCTGCCGGCTTGAGCTTTAAAAGAGAACCAAGTTGATTCGGCATTTTGCTCAAACAAGAAAGAGTCTGCAATCACTCCAATCTGCTTTTTAAGGAAGATCATCATTCGACGAACATTGATTCTATCTAGAGCAGATCGAGTTCGCTGAAGAGTCTTTTGACCAAACATCACTATATCATTGCTAGCTGGGAAGCGAGCAATTGGGTTAATATTGTTTGAGTACAAAGAGTCTCTATTCTTTTTAGTCAAGTGTTCTTCTGTGCTTATTACGCTCATTCCTGAGGCAGAAGTTCCCAAGGGGGATAAACCACCTCTCCTAAAGCCTGCTGGTGCAAACCAAGGGAATGAAACCAAGTCTGAGCCTGCAATCGCACCAATAGCGGCAACTGAAGGAGGCATTGGGATGCTATTAGCACCGGGGACGTCTACATAAACCCATGGATACCACATGGCACCATAACTATTATTAAGTCTTCGACCTCGAAGTTTAGTCACAACCTGAGAGATTGAACCTGCGGTTTGATCCACAGAATCCTCGCCTGCTGGGCTTAGTCCAGACTCGGGGTCTATGATCGCCAAACAGTCGCCTCTAGTGGCTGCCAAAGTAAGTAATTGCTTTGTCAATGCCGGCTTTGTTAATCCGGGATAAGACACGATGTCCATACCTACAACCTCAGAATCTCGAATTGTATCAAAAGCTTTGTTCAAACTATACACAGCATAATTGTTATTCACTGCTGTGTGGGATAAACCATTGCCACCGAGGTATCGATTTGTAAACGGATTTGGCTCAGTGATATCAACACCATCAAAGCCACCGAACAATGGGGAAACAAAGGAAGCATGCCCTTGTGTCGCGACAAGGAAAGCCGAACCGCTTTCTGCTGTTAGACTAAGGGTGCCGCCGGCTCGGGAACCTTCGGCAAAATAATAAGCTTCGGAATTCTCGACCCATACAACCTCATCAAGTGTAAAGCTGTATTGATATTTATATCCGGGGCCTGGGTCACCTTCGCCAGTTGGATATACCGGCATCGCTGTTCCACCATTTTGGGCAGGGCCGCATCGAACAAGGTCAATGTAGCTTCCATGTTGGTTTTCAGAAGAAGCTAGACTGTGGCGAACACCCAGAGGAACTGTCCCGCTGTCAATATCGGCTTCTGCATAGTTGCCACCGATGGCAGAGGAATTCTCGCGGGTCAGTTGTAAAGAAGGAAATTCTATTTTAACTTTACCGGCTGCTCCGTCGACTAGGTCTGACATAAGAAGAAGATCAGATGGGGTTGTACCACCGACAAAGGTCCCTCCGTTTGCCAAAATAACAGCATTTCCATCAAAGCTGCCGCCGTCGGCGATGGCAACAGCAATGTTACCATCAGCACCAGCTATTTTTTGCGTAACAAGAACTGTCTTGTTGGTACCATCAGTGGAATCGAATGTTGCTGTGAATTTAGCACCGGTTTGATTGTTTACACAATTCTTGAACGATAGAGCCACCAGAACCTCGGAGCCAAGAGTTCGGTTAAATTGACCGAGGGCTTGGTCTTCGGCGGTTTTAGCAACAACAACTTGAGTAGCGCCATCTTTATCTGTAAATGTAAAACCGTCATTGTCGGCGATGGAACCTCTGTCTGCAAATTGAACTGAATAGGTTGCTTTTGCAGCAGGTGTTGTTCCGGCATGCCCATAAACAATTTGAGAGTCGTCTCCGGCAAACATACCAGCGTGAGTGTGATTAGCATTGAGATCCGTGCTGCTTGATAGCAATAATGCGGGTGCAGCACCGCCATAATAAGCATCGGCTAAAGTCATTGGTCCGTGAACACCCCATGGGGCAGCACCTTTGTTAATAAGGGCACCATTGGACACGGCAGCAGCCATTTCCACTCTAATGTGTGAAGAGAGGTTTGGAAATTGTCCGGACATTTTGTATTTCTTTTCTGATTCTGACCAAGTAAAGTGTTGGTTGCCAATTCTTTTGGCAATAAAATCAGAAGATTTTGGATTCAAATTCAACCCAACAAACTGTTCAACTATATTGGGAGCACCTGAGTCTGGACGATCCAACAATGCAAGATCAAATGAAGAGTATGGATTTGTGCTATCGCCCATCTGTTTGATGTCAATTTTAATTTGATAATCCTTTTGACATTGCGATCCTTTATAGATAGAAGCAATGCGGAAAAGTTTTTCGGTTGATCCTGTTACATCATAACTAGCGTTAACACCTTTATCTTCAGGATCCTGGGAGAAGTACCACCCGGACTTAGCGTAAGTTGCTTCGCGTTGACGGCCGTTGTATTTCAATCCACTTCCAGCGCCGAGATGAAGTAGAACTCCAACTTGTCTACCGCCGGCGGATCCAGAACCTACTGCTTTTAAAGTGCGTTGAACCATTTCTAAATAAGATTCTCCAAGCCAAAAATGTTCATCAGCTTTATTCACTTTTGTGGAATCAGTAACATCACTGTTTGTCTTTTGAGGAGAAGTGTTGAATATATTTCGAATCGATGAGTTGCCATTATCTTCGGCAAAATCAAAGCTGTATTTTGTGGGCGTTGCACCATCGGACTCTAAATGTTCAATTGTGAACCCGCCAACGTTGCCGGCGGCAGAGCGGACACCTTGGCCCACTGATTGTACACCTGTTGCCCCATCGGAGTGCATAGTGCCACTAAGTCTTAGTGCACCGCTGTTAACATAAAAGACCGCACCAAGGGTACCAGTGATATCTGTTGCAGCAACACCACCGCTTGGGAAAACAAATAATCCGTAAGCACCACCATTGATGGCGACATCCGAAGGGGAAGTTTTAATTGTGTTAGTAGTTGTCCATCCGGGCAGTAAACCACCAGTGGTATGTTTTGAGGACTTTTCCCCAATTAGTCTAACATATGTAACAGGGGCATTCGTTGTCTTAAGCCACGCTCTCGCAGCATACATGCCATAACTTACATCTGTAAAGCTACTACCTCGCCATTCATCGTCGGCGCCGTAGCCGCGACCAGCGGATGCAACACCGTAGAGTTGCTCAAAAGTTTCATAGTCCCTAACTTTTACAGGGATGTTCCCCGGACCTTGGGGTGCGGTACCAATAATACAAATACCATCAGCCGCTGCTTCGCGTGGAAGTTGAGAAACATCAAATTCTCGCAGAAGTACACCGGGTGATAAAAAATCAAATTTAACAGCCATTAAAAACAAGCCTCCTTATAACTATATCTCGTAGTAAATAGTATCTTATTTATCGAATTTACTTTATTCTCTATATTTCCCATCATCTTTCGCCCAAGGTCTAACGTCGCCTACTATTACTCTTTCTTTGGATATTCTAATCTCCACTTGGGTCTCATAGGTTTCGACCTTTGGAAGTGACGAATTCTTGCCTTCGCCCATCAAGTAGCCTAACACCTTTACTTCAACTTTTCTTTCAAATTTTCTTTCGTCTTCTCCAAGGTTTGATCGATTGGAGGCATCGGCGAAAGAGTCTTGAATAAAACCTTCGTATAGGTGTCCGTCCTTAACAAGCTTAAATGAGTTAATGTTCTGGGTGTGAACGAGGAAGGGCTGTAGCATCGTATTCATTTGCTGCTGATACTCAGATCTTAGCGTAATAACGTAAGTCATCGTCACATATGTCTTTGCCGGCATTGTAACCCTTTCATATACTATCTTTTTGTTGTCTCTGCGGCCTGTGTACTCTGGCTTGTCGCCATCTCGAACTCCATTGATGGATTTTCTTAAATCTTTGCCGGCAAAGTTTCTGGTCTTTTCTTGATTGATAACTTGTTTGACCGTTATTTGCCCTTGCCGATGGTCGTCGGCGAATTGCTTGAGTCTGAGGATGGGAGCAACAAACGGACCTTTCTTTGAAGGTTTGTCAACCGAAGTCCTAGTCACCGTTATTAAAGGCAATTTAAGCTTTCCAATAGAATCTCGGATCTCTCTGTCGTTCTTGGCTTGGAAGGCTCGCTCTGACGATAACCAAATGCATGGAGTCTTCTTCCAACCAGAGTTGGTCTCGGTTGAAACATTGATGGTTTGATCAACCCACTCATAGAGAGTGGTGTCTATGTGCTCAAGGGTTGATGGTATAAATGGTATGTCTTTTGTTGTTGCCATAATTATAATCCGTTGAAGAGTCCGTCACGGGCTCTGATGCAATCTGCTGTTACTTCAAACTGAGCATCTGGTTGTCCAAATAAATGCTTGGGTTCGTTTAGTTTAACTATTTCATAGAAGATGTCGCCGTACTTTACGAAGTCTCCTTCTCTTGCAAAGAGATCTTGGTCTTCTGTGAGGCGTCTTTTGTGGAACATGACCTTGAGTGTTGTTTTCTTGTCAATTCCAACGTTTTCCATGTATACGGTCTCTACTCCACCATACTCTACCCTAGCGTACACTCTTATCGGAGGTAGAAAGTTTTTTTCCATGGCCTCGCCGTAAAGCGGGTGGAAGTTGGTGATCTCCATATCGATTGGAAAGTAAAGAATCTGTTGACCGGTGACCCTTTCAATGATCTCGTCGTTGACTTGTTTGACCAAGTCTTTCTCTTTCTCTCCCAAGAACATCGGTGGGGGTGGCTGATCTGGTTTTTTCCATTTATTAGACATTTAGTTACCCCACGAACACCGGCAATGGTATCTTTTCTTGTGTTTTGTTTGTGTTGTCAGCCATTTGGCTTTCTTTTTCAAGCAATTTGTCGTATGTCATCTCATCTAGAACTGTCTTAAGCTCATCTCGGAGAGTACTTTGTTCATCTTTCGCTTGACTAAGCAAATCTGAAGCATTTAAGGTGATATTGTCACCGGGGATTGGAATTGAACCTCCAAACTTGCCTCGGACTTGACCAAGAGTCTCTTTTGAGAGAGCCAAAGCAAATCTTCGGATCCATTGCTTGCCGATAGCGTTGATTGACGTATACGGAATGTTCTCAAATGGCAAATTGTTCATATTGTTAACGCCATTTAAACCATCTTCGTTGTTTCCATCGTCATCAAAGGCGGAAGTTTTGATTGAAAATCTAAACCAGAACTTTTCGGGTGACATTCCGGAGGGAATAGGGTACAAACGTAGCTTATTGTCTATAACTTCATAGGAATAGTGGGATGTTCTCGTATAAAGATGATCTTCATAGCTTATGGCCTGCATCTTGTTGTGCCATGCCGGAATGACCTCAAATGAGCTATCATCTGTGAATTGCCCATAGTTGTGCATATTGCCTACAACATTCAAACCGCCATAATAACCATAAAACCTCCACACAGCAAATGGTGTGCGATAGTATACATTCTTAATAACTACTCTGTTGTTGTCTACCTTGTTATAAAAAGGATTACTGGAGCTTGATGATGCGGTCTCAACTATCTGTTGAAGATCATAGTCTTGTTGGTTCCCAACTGTATCAAAAGAAGCAGAATATATAGGTTCGGTACCTCCAACATTCGCTATATTGGAGAAAGTATCGGAAAGACGCATTGCAGCCTCGATCTTTATCTTTGGAAACTTAACATTTGCTCCGTCATTTGCAGCAGAACCGGATGCAGATCCAGAGAACTCACCTTTGTGATTAAAAGACCCAGTGGTTACTCCGAGAGCAGATCCTATCGAATTCTTTGATTGATGTATGTTGACCAAGTAAGAATACTCAAGACAAGCTTCTTCATAGTTAGCATAAACATTGGCTGCCTTCAACTCAATATCAAGTATGTCACCTCCAAGCTTTTTGTAGGTGTAACCAACTTGGGCTGCTGCGCCTGATAGAAAATCGTTTGAAGTTGAATAAACTCCAATTGGACAAGATGCTGAGACATCGGCCTCGGTTCCTGCACTGGGTAAGACTATTGCACTAGCTGACGAAGCTGGTTTGAGATCGGGATACGACATTCATTGATTCCTCCATTCTCAATTAAATAGTCTTGAGATTGTTATGCGGATTGTTTTTCAATGGCTCTAACAATTTGACGCTTGGTATTTTTTGTCGTTACCTTGCAGTTCATTGCCGTTGCCATCTTTAAAAGTTCAATTTTTCGCATCTTCATAAGGTTGATCTTTGTGATGTTAGCATTGAGTGTTGGCTCTTCATTTGAAGAATTGTTGATTATGTCCTCAACCATGTTGGAGACTTTCTCAACTTGTTCTTCCGCAGGTTTCCACTCGACACCAAGTGCTGCCGATTGTAACTTTGTTAGCTTTCGCTCGGACATTACTTTTCACCTTTGGGTGCAGCTTTGCGCTTTGGAGCGGCTTTTTTGGGTGCAGCCTTTTTAGGTGCTGCTTTTGCTTTTGGTGCGGGAGCAGGGGCTGCTGCTTTTTTGGCTGCTGCTTCTGCTGCTTTTATAGTTGCTTCTTGAGCCGCTAAAGCTCGATTTCTTCTTCGTCCAGACATAATAATCTCCTGTTATACTTAGTAAATAGTGTCGAGACAATAAAAAAGCCCCCTTCAAAGAGGGGGCTGCGGTTGTCTATTTAAATATATTCCCTAAGTAAGACTAGGGGGCTCTATAAAGCCAGTAAACCTAATAAGAAGCTTGCCAGTGGTCAGTGACACGCCATCATCAATACCGCCAGTGAACGCGCCGACAACAATATTATTAGACGCTTGTGGGTCGTCATTAAGAAGATAATTGTCATGATTGCTTGTTGCCGAAGAGGCTGCATGAGTCACAGTAACAGTTGTTGAGGAGCCAGCTTGACTATCAGTATCTGTGGTAAAGTTAGCATTGGCATTAATACCTCGTGAAATGGCCTGCGCCAAGTCAGCAGCGGCAGTCATCCCAGCAATTTTGATTTTTAAATCTGCACCGACAGAATCATGATCGCCAGATCCACTGTCAGCAATAAAGTTAACTTTTGTTGCGCCGTCAGAAGTGATCAACCTAATTGTATCAACACCATTTTGCATGTTCCCATGAACGGCGGTGGCGCAGTTGATCACAGCACTAGCCTTTTGACTAGTGGCATCTCCAGATGCAATATAAAGATATTCGTTAGTTAACACTGAATCGTTAATTGCAGAAATACGAGTTTTACCTTTTATCGCACCAATATTTATTTGTGTCTCGGCAGGTATTGAGGCAAGACTTCCCGGAGCAGATGCATAAAAACCAGTATCGTCTCCAGCAATAATATCATAATCAGTCAGTGTACCATCGGAAGTCTGCTCAAGGCATGCGCTTTCCAAAGTTGTAACAATACCAAACACTGAGTCTGTGACTTGGCAAAAATAAGACTTTCCGGCTCCATTACCAATTGGTAAACCTGCGGCGGTGGCTTTGGTTTTTAATCCTGCGGCGGTGGCGGCGAGGTCCAACACAATGTCTGTAATAACTTTATTCCCTAACCTGTGCTGAGTGGCAGAGACCAAGGCTTTCTTCATCACAGACGAACAATTAATTGTCTGCGAAACATCAATACCTTGTTTTTCGACTTCATAGAGTCGCTTTCTAGCTAATTTTTTCATTCCCATGTTATTATCCTCCTATACCAAATCGTCTGGGGCGACATACCCGTGGACGTAAATAAGAAGCTTACAATCACCGATTGCACCGGCGCCGGCAGTATCGCCGTCTGTGATATAAAGACTTCGAATGGTAGAGTCATCGGGGTTGGCAGAACCATCCTTACCTTTTGCCAAAGCAGACCCACCACCAGCTAAAACTGATGTTACTGTGCCGATGGTTCCTTTTGTTGCAACATCGTGGTTCGTGGCAATAACAACATCAATGTCTCTTGTACATGCTTCAACACATACAGCACGGACCTCAGTTACAATTCCAAATTTAGCTTCTGTCAGTTTTGCGACAGAGGCAGACAACGAGGCGATTCCAATTGGTTTATCAGGGGCCTCGCCATGAACGAGAGCAATGACATTTCCAAGACTGTCTTTTGTGACACCAAGATCAATTGCGATCTCTGTTATAATTTCTTGTCCTTGTCTGTGTTGTGATGTGCTAATAACGGCATCTTTGATACCTGCACCTGATTCGAGATCGACAGAAATACCTGCCTTCTCTACGTTATATAGTCGTTTCCGACTTACTCTTCTACTTCCCATAATTTATACTCCTATTTTAATGTTAAATTATAGACTCGAGTTGCGGTATCGAATCTGCCAGCCCCTTATTCCGGCAGAAACAATGAGCAGGGGCCTCGCTCAGAGGAGACCACAACTCGAATCATATATAAATAGTTCTCAAAATAAAGAAATCCCCCAATCCGAAGAAAGGGGGATCCTTTTAGATTACTGTCTAATCAATGATTAGCTAGAGTACTCTTCACCAGCAAGACCTCGAACGATAACAAGACCGTACATATCAGGTCGGACCATTTTCTTGGCGTAACGGGTCATGACCCCTTTACGAGGAACGAAGTCCTCAACACCGAAAATGGTTGGAGTGGTTTGTAGAGGCACATAAGGTGCATATACATAACCGCTTTCAAGGAAAGAGTTACCACGACGTCCTACAAGAACAATATTACGTGGGAAGTAAGGATCAACGATAACGTCGAACTTACGATTCAAAGCGCCAGCTTTGACAGCACCAATGTCGCCTTTGTCAGCGTCAGCAGTAACATTCGCACGGAAACCAGAGGTAAACTCAAGAATGTTAGCAACTTCAGGAGAACAAACTACGAAGTTAGCACCACCACGAAGTGTTTTGATGTGGATTTGAGCAGAAACATCATTGATAGTTTCAATAAGAGTTTCGTACCATTCACTAACTGTTCCAGTGAAATCAGGAGCAGC
>UEXM01002771.1_pt1 | contig 11999 bp, 12 predicted proteins | sample 1796661 | NCBI WGS metagenome assembly UEXM01 (sample SAMEA4772469, study PRJEB27181) | metagenome | reverse complement strand
GCCTAAATCTAACACTTCATTTAATGGTGTCATTTCAAGATGGTCAAGATTACTGATTAAATTTATATTTGTTATATTATGTTCTGAAGGAATGGCGAATACATTGTATCCATTCACCTCACAATAAACGAGCCATGCACATATCTCTATAGGTAATGGTTCGTGGTAATTTTGTCTTTTGATGGAGCTATGCTTTTCAGCTAATCTTGGTAGTAACTTAGTCGCCAAATCTACAGACATTGATAATTGATCAATATCATCATTTGCCTCCCCACTAAAGCGTCTACAAGCAATAGGCAACCACACGTTTACGTGAGGCGTTATACACACCCAAGGAACGAAATGTGGGTTATCTATAACAGACTCCCCGAAGGTAACAAGAGGCTTAAGCATTCCCCTATTACATGATTCTGAAATTAGTATATAAGAGGTAATTTCAATAAATTCAGATAATTTCAAACGGTATTCTACGGGGATAGAGTTTGGCATTATTAGCTTTAAACTACTCATCGTAGCTGATAGTGAATCTATAAACTCACTATCACACGGTATTGGTTTAGGCATTAAGCAGTTTATATAACTCATTACTTATCCTTGTTAATAAATCTTCCTAATTATCATATTACATTAAAGCCTTTAATATTTCATCGCGAAAGCCTAATCCATCGGTAATAACCCAATCACCCTTTCTAGCCATCATATCTTTTTGTGTGTTTATGCTTAGAGAGTCAATCGCTTCAGCAATAATTTGCTCACCTAATAATAAGTCGAACATTAAAAATACCAGCTCTTCATCTATAGCTTTTAGTTCGCGCTTATTTTTAAATGAAAATTGAATAAGTAACTTTTCGTTACTAGGGTTTTTCTTAATTGCACACTTAGCATTAACTAGACAATCAGATGTTTCACCCGCGATACTAGGCATTCCATACTGTCTACATAGATCTAACATCCAATTATCTGTTACCTCTAGTTCCCAGCCTAATGCCGGTAATCTATAAGGAGTAACCATAGACTTTAAATTTGCAGGACAATTCTCAGCAATTTTTATAGCAGCTTTACGACCTTCACCTTTTTCTTTAGACGTTACTATAATTGCATCAACCTTTGCTTCTAACATTTCAATGCTGAACTCTACTTGTAAAGCTGGGTGTAATTTCTTAACCTCTTCATTAATAACGTTGTAACGTAGTTTAAACTCTTCGTTGTGCCCCAACTTAACGCATTGCTCAAGATAGCCGATATGTGATGGAAATTTACCCCAAAATTCATTAATACTCTTCATTTACTATTGGCACCTTTTTGATATTTTATTTTTACCAGGTTTACTAAGAACCCGAAAGCTGAATCTAAGTTAACGCACTCTTTAAAACGCGCAACCCGTAAATAATTAAAAAAGGGAAGCATTGCTTCCCTTGGCTGGTGGATATTAATTTTAATTATCGATTAACTCGCTAGCATTTTTTCAAGCTGTTCTTCACTGTAATACTGGTCATCTTCTTTAGTCACTTTACTGCTGTTATGCTTTTCTTTATCTATTACAGCCTGAATAGCATTCGCAATAGTCATGCCGGCCGATCTAAATGAGTCGATAGCTGCCAATTCATTACCATCTGTAGTAAACATTAACTGCTGGTATCTTGGTACGAACAACCGGCAAACTTCACGAGCACTACCTGTACGTATATAAAGCTCTGAGTATTGGCCTTTTACAGTATGCACAGATTTCAACAAGGCGAAGTCCGTTTCATTACCATCAAACTGTTTATTAGCACGTACCTTTTCGATTACTTCAGGTTCTTGTCGTAGAAACACTTTAAATTGGGAATTATCAGCCATAGCCCGACCAACTTCTGTTTCGTATGCATCTGAGATAGACTGTGTTATACATATACCTGCAGCCTGATATTTTCGGAACCGGCGCCAGCCAGCTTCAAGGAATTCAGCCACTGCCAAACCTGCCCCCCCTTTTATCTTAATGTACTCCCAGGCTTCGTCTAAAATAAATAACTTATTACGATCTTTTCCACTTAAGAACATTTCATGTTGAATACAACTTATGCATTGAAGTAAAACTGCAATCTGTAAATTTTTTCTTGATTTTAATTCTTCTAATTCAATTACAACAAAGTCACCTGAGAAATCCACTGGAGGATTTTTATCATCAAAAAACTCTCCGTAAGGTCCACCCACACACCATGGCTCTAATTGGTACCCAATATCTTGAACTCGTGGATCAGGGTCAATTTTACATAACCCTGCAAAGTCATCAATTGTAGAGTCGTTTCTTTTCTCTTCCCATAGCATATTCAAAAGCACATTCATTCGTGCAGTTTGATAATCGGTTAAAGTACCTGAAGGTGATGCCATAAACTTTAATAAAGACAAAACCATATCGCCTTGGCCATCTTTACCAGCAAACTCGTGTATAGACTTGAACGGGTTTAATGAATACTTAAAATTAGCACCAAATTCTAAGAAACGACCGTTATAGAGCTCACATAACTTTTCGTAACTTCGTCCAACATCGATAATGAATACACGACCCCTATCTAGTGGTTTTTCGTTAGCTGGTAACTCTTGATCCCTAAACAGATTACCGCCACCAATATTTCCAGATGTAAGAACGTTTGATACTAAGTAGTTTATCCAAAATGATTTACCAGAGCCTGAAGCTGCTGCAGTAAACATATTGTAGTTACCATCTGAGGTGAATGGGTCAAAACAAAACAACTGACCGTCACGCGTAACCAGGGGAACTGTTGGACGACCTAAGCCATTACCTTTCCAAGATGCTATCATTGGTGTAATGAACTTTAATGTATCTGACGTAAAACGGTTGAATCGGTGAAAGTTTTTAACACTCGCTTCGTCTAGGCCCATAGGTAGTGATGATAGATACAGTGGTAAACAAATATATCTGTCCTCAACAAACTTCCACTTTCTCTTTGATGCGAAAGATTGAACATCCATAACTGCGCGTTCAGCATTCGCTCTGTTTTCACTAAAAACAGTCATCTGCAAGTAACAGTTGGCTACTTGAGCGCCCTTATGCTCCAAAGATGAGTAAAATGCATCATAATCTTTCTTTTGAAACCTAAGTCTATCTACCCATTTTGCTAGTGGACCCGAAGCTTGGTGAGTTAACCAGCTACGGTTTTTAACAAACTCAGCATTTGCTTTTTCTTGATTGGGAAAGTGAATATTTAAGGTCATTAAAAATGGTTCTCTTAAACCTTCTCGCCCTCTTCTCCAATCACAAACTAAATCATACATATCACCAAAGGTCAGAACTTCAGGGAAACGTTGAACTGATAGCAGCTTTACAAAAGAACCCTCGCCATTTTCACTGTCACCAAATTCTATACCGTCTTGATGAACTACAGCTCGGTTGCCCCTTTCCATAACCTGATAACGAAGTGGCATACCCGCATCGTGGCCACAAACCCCTTTTCGCCAATCAGCATCTTTACCTTGGTTATGTATAATCTGCATTCTATGGACATACAACTCAGCTGTCATATCCTGCGGGTGGGCACCAATAGACTCAAGGGTAGATTGTAATTGTAAATACATTCTACGCATTGACTTGAGCTCTTCTTTCGAAGGCTCTTGTTTCTTAGTAGGCATTTTGAACGAGACCCAAACTTCATAGTCACGAACTTTAAGGCCAGTTGCTTCATGCAAAGGACTATCTACGCTTGCTTCATAATATTTATGTGTTGTTCTACCAATTTCATCATAAAGCTCACCCATCTCACCTTCAGCTCGACCTTCACGGATATTACCAAATCGGTCTAAGATCCACTTAATATATGGCGAACCAAATAGACTTACTTGCATAAAACTATCATCAGGGAATTGGCGTTGATATAAGTCATCAAGTGCGTTCATTAAATCAGAGTTCACACCTGTCAGTGGCTGGCATATAAAGGTAAAACCAATATACCCACCATCTAATATATAACCCTTCATTTCTGGTATGTATTCCAACACAGGTAGAACATCCCCGTATTGGTTGTGAGCTATTAACCCATTATACTTGTCTAATATTCCAGCCACGATATAACCTTATCTGTTCACAGCTTTACGCTGAATGATGCCCATGCCGTTATCACCTGCAGGGTTGTTTTTATGCTCTTCGGTAAGCGATTGCTTTCTGATACTCAAAGGAGTAATTCTTGCTGGATTTTCACTTGCGCCTCGCCCAATAACCCATTTACGCTTTTCTATTTCTGCGTAGGTGTAGCCTGGCATATGCAATCTACCAAAATCATCTTCCCAAGAATTAACTAACACTCTAAGTATCTTCGCCTTCTGCCTTACGGCAATTGGTTCTGGTGCTGCTAACGTATCTCTGTTCTGTTTATAGTCTGTATAAATGGCTCTACGCTCTTCAGGTGTTCCACCCGGATATTTAGGCGTAACATGCACTTCATCACCATCTTCATTGATTACTGTATGGCCCTTGCTTTTCTGCTCTTTAATTTTGTCTTCGTTGGTTAACGAATTTTTATTATTAGTCATTTCCCAAACATCGCGGGCACTGGTACACGTTACACCGCCGTTTATAGCTTCAGGACACTCTGTAGGTGGTTCACCTACTTCCAGAAAGCTAGCACAACCACTCAAGGTGATAAGGGCAAGCGATATAATGTATGGTTTCGTGAGGCTTAACATGTTATTTGACATTAACTGTTCCTAAGTTTTCTGTAGTTCTAGACATAAATTCTTCTAAGCTATTAGGTGTGCCGGGGTTTTGTAATCCATCGCCTCGTATAAGATGCGGTAAACCTTTTATGTGCAATAAACTTGCTAAACCAAGGCTCTTAACTATTGGACTCCGATCACATGTAGCAAACAGATTTCCTTCTGATGGTTTACCATTAATTAAGTCATTTAGAGATTGCTCTTGATTCTTACGGCACCATAATTTTGTAGCCTCAATCTGTGATTTATCACCAAGCAACGGTGTCAGTACGATTTCAAATGAATACTTATCTGCTAAAGCACGCATTTGGTCGAAAAGCTTTTGATTATAATCACCCAGTGGATCTACAAGGATAGTTACATCAGGTAGCTTTTTGTTTGCACCAAATCTGTAACTAGCTAAATCGCCTTTTTTTATTCCAAACCGAGATAATGTGACCAACCATGAGGCTTTTGCATCCGAGAGAGTTTTTATTGGTCTTTTATTCCATAAGTCATAGACTTCTACATCACCACGTATAGCTATACGTGCATCCGTATCCATTAATATATGGTGGCCATCTTCTCCTTCCATCATTACCAAATTATTGACTGGTAATATGTGAGTCCAATTAAGTTTATTGAAGCTATTCAAAGCGTTTTTTATATCTTGGTCACTCATTGAATCAGTTAGTGCTTGTCTTGCGTCTACCGCAGTATTCTTTGTCTTTGCGATACGCTCAGCTTGTTCTAGTAATGGATCAGCAGCAACCGAACCGCATACTAACAATGTTACACAAACGCTTATAATTGATTTTGAAAGTTTAAACCGCTTCAATTTAATTCCTAATGAATTACTAATGTATGAAGTTTAATTTAAAACAAAACGCGATACGTTGATTTTGTAGGTCTATATAAGGGGAGTTATTCAAAGGAGGGTTAAAAAACCCTTAATTATGTATATTAAGGGCTGTTTGTTTAGTTCAGTAATTCGTTTGTCATTTTAAGAGTATCTTCAGCCTCTGAGATTTCGGCACTTGTCGGAACTGTAAATCCAACATCTACCATGCCTTCTATTGTCACGTAGTAACATTTAGAATCACTTAACTTAACTCTCTCACAGGTTTTTAATTCTTCAGCTAAAATGTTCGTACTAACTACTTGTGGTATAGAAGAGTTTTCATCTGTATCCATGCCACCAGCACCAGTCATATGAAGAGTGAGCGAGAATTTTTTTTGGGCATCAAGTTGTAATTGCTTATTCGCTTTGTTTATAGCTCGTAAACGCCCACTTGATTCTGTATCAGAAGCTGTAAGCTTGTATTCTACTTGGCTTTCTACTCGTTGGTGATTGCTCTCTGCATTCACGTTTAATGTTGTACAACCTACTAATAATAACGTAAATAATGTTTTGGAATGTTTGTGCATGACTGCGACTCCTAGCTAACTTGCTTCTAATTAGAACAGGTTTGTATTCTTCTGCAAGTTCTCTTTGATACTCAATACAGGGAGATTAAATCACATTTATCTAATCCCCGCTGTTTGCGATTATTTTTTGTTTAACATCTCTTTCATTTTTTCTGGAGTGGGTACTTGACCGGCATAATTACCAGTGTCACCAATAACAGAGGCTTTATCTATTACCAAGTATCCATTTTCGTTATAGTACTGTATTGATGTCTCAACAGCTTTAAATGCAAGCTCATCTGAACGCCCCGCCCATTGCATTGCCGTCTTTGCTAAGTCTAAGGTTACAATTTTAGGGGTAACCGCAACTTGCTTCGAAAGAAAATCAATCTTCTTATCTAGCTGTTCTATTTTATCTTCATAAGACGACTGTTGTAGGTAAAACATTGCAACTGTAAGTACGGTAACGACGTTGACACCTATAAAGAATGCGAAAACTTTTGATTTATTCATTTAAACTCTCTGTAATTTAAGTGCTTAGACTATTCTAAGCGAATGCTTGAGCCTCGTTGAACAATGAAGTCAATGTTGATGCCCGGATTTACTTCTATATATGGCTTCATTTGTTCTGCGATTTCTATGTAATAATCTGCAAGCCTATTCATTGCATCTCCAGCCCCCTGTAAAGCTGCAGAACCAGCTAATGTTTTCATGGCCTCTTGTGATTGAAATACACCATAAGCACCAGTTCTATTATCGCCAATACTTATTGTTGATGTACCAGCAAGGTCTGCGATACCAGCTAAGAAACCAGCCCATGCACTTTTCATAGCAGCTTCACTGTTTTTAGAAACTAAGCGTCCCGGTATTCCATTTCGACCATCGGCACCTACAGCGAATGCATTTAAGTTCGCTTCAACAGCCTTACCTTCATCTGTAACACAACTTATTGCTTCAGCTCTTAAGTATGCACGTCTACTTGAAATATCACCGATAGCAGACGAGATAATTACACATTCACGAATATCAGCTCTGAAGTTATTTGGAAGTAATGCTTCACGTTTTATTCTAAGTACTGATGGAAACGGATCACTCTTTACTGAGCTACCTGTTGGCACATCCATACCAGTTATCAATACACCGCTGATCATGCTTCCTGCAGGTAAAAATAACTCCAATGGCTCAGGTTTTTTTTCCTTAGGCTCTTCTTTAACAACCTCTTCTTCTTCAGGTTTTCTACCCTCAGGAGTTTGATCCAACATGTTGCCTTGGGCATCCTGAAAAAAGTCACCTTTGTTACTTATCGTTCTTATACCAATAGATGAGCTATCGATAGTTTTCCTTGGCACAATTTTCTGCATTGCCCCACCCCTTGGATTTGAAGGTGGTTGCATGACAGGGTTATTTTGTTGCTGTGTTACCTCAGGGTTTTTCCCATACATTTGTTTTCCAGCTGGTTCGGGTGAAAATGTATTCTTAACAGGCTTACTTTGACTAATTAAGTCATCATTAGCAGTTTTCTGAATTTCAAGCTCTCGCTCCAAGTCATTTGTCTTAAACTTAAGTGAATCTAGCTCTTTCAAAAAACGGCTTTCCATCATTTTCATTTCTTCTTCGCGCTCATCAATTGATTTTTCGCGCTCTGCCATCTGGCCTTCCATTAAATCGTAAATTTCATCCATACGATTTTCTTCAATAGAATCTGCACCAGATGAAGTAAAGAAATTAGCCTCCACTTTCTTTTTCTTACCAACTTTAAATTCAGTTTTATCTATAGGTTCTCCACCGTTGTCTAAATCATCGGTATTAAATGCAATAGTACACATAACACCAAGTAATACAGCTCCAATACATGCGTATCTAACTTTAGGATTTTCCCATTGTGTGAACAGCGCTGCCTTTATTTTTGTAGTATCCATTTCAGGCCCTTAATTAGATGAGGTTAAACGTGGTCTAGCGCGAATTCTTTTCTTCTTCTCAGAGTAAAGTTTGTCACGTAAAATATATAATTCTGTTTCTTCACCTGGCGCAAGAGTCGCTTTATCAAACACACCTACTGCAATAACATCATCACCCAAGCAAAATTCTTCTCGTACCTCACGGAAACCATTAATGTCATTTTCAATTCTTACAACATCAATAATCTCTCTGCCACTAGTCATTCGTTGCCCTACTTCATGGTACATACCCATTTTGCGTATATCACAAGGGTATCTTTCATCTTCAGGTATGGAGTTATCAAGATCGAAGCCTAAAGGTATTTCACCTGCAGCGACCTCAGTTAATAAGTTAGTAGCTCGCTCAACATGCTTTGTATTAACTCGTGGGTCGTCATTAGCTATTGGTCCTTCTTGGACTTCTTTTCTTCGACGTTTTTTTGCTTCTTCTTTTTCTTTATCAGCAACAAACTGAGCGTGCTTGTACTGCATTGATTTTGGCATATCAACTGTCAGTTCGACCATTACAGGTGGAACATCCAAAGGCATTAACGTAAGGCTTACCATAGTTTCAGGCATGCCTCTTTCGCCTATCATTAGTCCAATAGGTGTTTCAGAAATTGGTGTTATATAAATAATTCCATCAATGACTTCTATAGGTACATTTACATCTGAAGTTTTGACCTCGGCTTCATTAAATTTTGTTGCTATTCTATTTTGCAAACCCATTGCTACCGGTATTAACTCACTATTACCGGGTTCTATATTCAGTTTCTGATTTGGTTTGTATTTTTCTCTAACTTGATCAACAACTGGGTCTCTTCCTGCAATGTCAGGAATGATTTTTGTTATAGGTGTGGATTTTCCGGCTCTGCTACTAGCTGTAGTGCCTGGCAGTGCAATACGCTCAGGAGATTGCTTAGTTATAACTTCTGTTGGGTTAATTGGTCTGCCATATAAGTCCGTTTTACCTTCGTTGGCAGATTTAGCTATCGCAACACTTTCTTTCGGAAGCGATTTCGTTAAAGCTTCCATCATTGCATCATCAACGGCCGTGGCTACTGGGGTATTGTCATTAGCATCATCTAACTTAGGCATTTCAACTGCAATTCTTTCAGCATTAATAGGTGTAACTGGAATGTCAGCTGAAATATTATCTTCGTTCGCATGCGCATTAGAAAGTAGTGTCATTGATAAAATTATTGCTACTGAAATTTTATTTAACTTAACGTTATTCATTACTTATTTCCTTCAGCTGTAGCTGCACTGTCAGTTTTTGAATTCTTATCTTCTTCCGCTTTCGCTTGGCGAATTTTACTTACTCGTTTACGAGTGTTTGGTGCACCTTCATACTGAGTGAAGTGCGTGATCTTTGGCATGCCTGAACTCGCAATAATTCTTACTTCATAAGTCCATTTTTGTGTAGTAGAAGCACCAGATCTAACTGATACAGTCTTTTTATCGCCATATACCCATACAGTATCTACTTCACTGTTATAGATTAAATCTAGTGGCGTAAAGTTTTCTCTTACACCTCGAACCTTTAATGCTTGTACTTGCGCTGTTAGTTGTCGCTCAAAATTATCAGCATCTTTAGCCTTAAACATTTTTCGTAAAGTGTCAGCGACAAACGTAGAGTTTCGTTCACTTATATTTCCTGCCAAGTTAGCAACAAAAAGACCCCAACCCGTTTTATATGCTTCACTAGCCTGATTTCCTACAAAGGTGATTTCTTCTGTGAATGTAGGAGGCACCACAACGACTGTTTCATCTTTACTTAACATTCCATAGGTTAGACATACAACTGCTATGGCCAATGCTAGGTTACTTTGCGCCATAATATTGGCCAGTGTAACGCTGTGACTCCAAGATAGGAGTGCTTTTGATTTCTTTAACACCTAACAGTGCTCCTAACGAAATAATTCTCTAACTAATGGGTCTGGCATTGAGCGGGTTGATTTCATTGGCAACGCGCCATGCCACCAAGACATATGTGAAAGTATGCCTTTAGCGTATTTTGCTTTAATTTTTCTAGCTATATAGAAGTAAGCTAGACCTAAAGGGATTGCATAGTTAATTGCGTCAAATGGTACACCTAGTGCAAAAGATAAAATTATTGGTCTAACTTCATCTACGTCCCAAAATATAACCATCATTGGTTCGTTTACTCTAATTGGTAAATAATGCTGATCACCTCTTAACTGCTGATTGTTTTGTTCTTCCATACAGCCTCAATTAAGTATTTTTGACAAAAAAAAGGCGCCAGTAGGCGCCGATTTCAATAGCTATTAACGACCAGTAAGAACTGGAAGTAATGAAGCAGGAGCTTCAAAGATAGTAGCAGTTAGAGATGAATCAATGATGTTTCCAGCGTTAGCTAGAACTAGTACAGATACAACACAACCTGCGAAACCCACTAAGTTAGGTTTAACTGTTGAAAAGAATACAACACCTAGAACCATAAGCATCATTAGGATTTTACCCGGTGCACCACCAGCAATACCCTTAACTTCGCCCCACATATCACTAAACTCACCTTCCAAAGTACCTGTAGCTGCGAAAGCATCGAAGCCAATATACAAAAGAACAGCTGAAGCAAGAACCGCTAAGGCAATCCATAGTGTTTTTGTGTTTTTAGCTGAACTTTCCATTGATTGGTGACCCATTACTGCATTAGCTTGCATTTCTTTAACTCTCTATATTGATTTTATAAGATGCTAAGCAACCATTGCTTAACGACCAAAGCTATTAAAACAAATAAAAAAGCCCTACATGTTGATTATGTAGGGCTTTATAGGGGTAGTTATTTAAAGCTTACGTTTTCTACTTCGCTTTTAACGTCATTTTTGAATGCGTAGTATATTGATTCAGCTAAGCTATCCGTAAAGTCATTGGCATCCATTGAAAATATGTTTGATAACTTGAATTTCTGGCGGCCATGATAGATGTACTTATCTACACCATGACGAGATTCTATAATTTTTTCCAATTCTGTCGGTGTTTTAACCGCATCTATTAAACCTAATTCAGCTGCTTCTTCTCCGGTCCAAATCAGTCCCGAAAATAACTCATCATTGTCAACAAGTCTGCCGCCTCTTCCTTCTTTAACTGCACTAATAAATTGAGCATGCAGTTTATTCAGAATATGTTCTTGAATGAAGTTGCGCTCAAACTCTGATACATCTTGGAATGGGTCAAACAAAGCCTTGTGTTCACCCGCATGGAAAACTCTTTTTTCAACACCGACTTTATTCATGACTTCTTTAAAGCCCCAACCATCCATTCTTACGCCTATAGAACCTACTAAACTAGAATTTGAAGCGTAAATCTCATCTGTAGCACTGGCTATATAATAACAAGCCGATGCACAAACAGTTCTGATTGTCGTATATATTGGCTTTCCATTGTTTCCACTATGCCTATAAGACATTATCGTTTTATAGATTTGCTCCGCATCTGTTGGAGAACCACCGGGAGAATTAGCCTCTATAACTATCGCTTTAACTTTGTTATCTTCCATAGCTTCACGGATCAACTTACTTACACGCCAACCATCAGTTTCTTTACTGCCTGTTTCAATAGCACCACTTAAATTAATAATGGCTATATGCGGTCCAATACTCTCACTTGCTGCATCACTAAGAGTAAAGCCTATACTTAAGGCAAGGCCTATACCTATAGCACCAGCTTTAAACTTGCTTATTCTTAAATGCTTTGCACTTTCTTGGGAAATAACTTCTGGTAAGGTGCCAACTTCCTGTTTGGCTTTTTTATTAAAAATACGACTGAACATCCTATAACTCCGATTGCGCCTTAAACGGCAGTTTATTAAAATATTTTGCTTACATTTGATAATGCATAGCGTAATGAGAAACCTAAAATTAGAAACATAATTGGAGGCAATAAAACTACAATTATCTCAGCTGCAGGGAAAATGAAATAAATATCAATTATGAAAAAAGCAAA
>UEXM01002770.1_pt1 | contig 11999 bp, 20 predicted proteins | sample 1796661 | NCBI WGS metagenome assembly UEXM01 (sample SAMEA4772469, study PRJEB27181) | metagenome | reverse complement strand
TATTAATAGAGAAAAAGTTATTTTTTTGGCAGATTTTGCTAAACTTTGTTGACATGATAGTCAATTCTCACTTTAAAGGGATAAGTTCAGTCTTGGATGGGCTGAATTTGATCTTTAAAATTCTTAACAAGTACCGGTTGGCGCATATTCTGTTTCGCACAATATGCATTATGGTTTTATTCTTACAAAAAAAGTGAGCAAGTAGACCTTAGTTTTCTTCCAGCCGGTTTTAACATTAACCGGCAAAATGGAAAAACTACTAAACCAATATCACAACTTATTCCTCACCAAGAGTGAGGTCAAAGAGATTTTCAGATTAAATTCTGACAAGGCTCTCAATGCTTTCAAGCGAGAGTTTGGCATTCGGAAGAGAGGCCAGCATTATTTAGCTTCCGATGTTAAAAAAGTAATTGCCATCTTTTCAGAGGAGGCCGCATGAAACTGACTATCGGAATTGATCCAGGTAAGTCGGGCGGCTACGCAATCGCTTGGGGCGGGATGCATGATATTAAACTGCATTCCATCGGGGAGGACTTTGAATTTGTCGAACACATTCAGGATCTTCAAGACCATCCAATTGTTACATCGATTGAAGCTGTAGTTGAATTGGTCCCGCCTTTTGCCGGCAAGATGATCCCTTCGAGTAGCTCATTTAAATTAGGCAAATCATGCGGATTCCTCGAAGGAGTTCTACGAATGGCAGAAATTCCTTTCACCTTAGTTCGCCCTCAAGAATGGCAAAAGGGACTAAGTGGGTTGACTAAGTTAACTTCGGGAAAGCGAAAAAAGGTTTTGGCGAACCATGCCAAGCAATTCTTTCCATCGACTAAGGGTATCACTTTAAAAACGGCGGATGCCATTCTGATCCTCCGACACTTTCTTATTAATCAATAATGGGCCTCCACCCGTAAAAATGGAGATAGAAAACTAAAATCATATGGCTATATTACAGCAATCATCAAACACAGGCGGACCTATTACAGGTTGGCCACTAACAACACTCGCACCGGCGGGGCAAACCTTCGCCGTCTGCTTGGCAGTTAAAGACTCAATGAATATTCAGAAACCGTCTTATGACGATCCATCTGTCATTGAAACTAAAAACTTCTGCCGTTTTCTCTTCGGATTAACTGACGGCACAATGATTCAAACCGGTGAAATGGTTATATCGCTCCATGAAAAGAGTAAGCTGTTTAAAACTCTGACCTCATGGAACGGCACTATGCCATTCAGCGGATTCGATACCGAAACAATGGTAGGTAAAGGAGCAACTCTGAATATTATTAATAAGACCAGCCAAAAAGGTCGTGAGTATGCAGATATCACAGCAATCATGCCGGTCATGGCTGGCATGGAAGCTCAAGTACCTGACAGGTCAAGATTTGTCATCCCCAGTGGGGACGAAGCACCAGCACCTATCCAACAGGCTCCCGTTGTTCAACCTGTTCAACCGATGCAAGCTCCGATTCAGCAAGCACCCGTCCAACAGCCGGTTCAAACTGCTACGACTGTAAATGTTGATCAGCCTCAACCGGTTCCCGCTGTACAGCAACCTGTACAACAGCCGATTCCAGTTCAGCCTCAACAGGCAACAATGGGAACTCAGTTTACTGGACCTCAGTCCACGAATGTACCTTTCTAAGATGAATCCGATAGCTATATTACTAATGATCGGATGGGCGGCTGTAATAACTGACATGGTGCTGTGATGACCATCGAAGATATTAAACGAGTTTCTGCTGACGAATGTGGTGTTGAGATAAGTGATATAGATGGGCGGGGGAGATTGAGGAAGGTTTCCCTTGCCCGTCAAATCGCCATCTACTTTACCAGGAAACTGCATGGCGTTGTAGAGACCGGAAAACACTTCGGACGAGTTCATTCTAATATCTCCCACACCTGTAAACGGGTGGAAGCATTCATCGAGTGTGATCGGGAATATTCTGAAATCATTAAAAAGGTGGAGGCGAAGTTAGGATGAAATATCTAAAGAGATTAATCCACCTGGTACTCTTTCTATGGAAATATGGGAAGGAGGTAATCCGTGGCTATTCTAACAGAAAAACCTAAGCGAGGCGGAGGCGGGCATTGGTACACCCGAGAGGGGAAGGCCAAGCATACTATGCCTCTCGCCAAAGGGGATGGGGTCAGGAATACCACTCTAAGAGATGCAAAGAAGCATGGGCTATTTCCATCCGTGACAACCTTACTTGGCCTGTTTGCCAAACCGGGGTTGGAGCGATGGAAACAAGACCAGCTACTTCGTATAGCATTCGATAATCCGGCGAAGCTTGACGAGAGTTATGAAGGATATGCAAACCGATGCCTAGTTCAGCATGAAAAACCTGTCGAAGAGGCGGCAAGCTTTGGGACGAAAGTTCACGATGCAATTGAGGCTTACTTTACCGGTCAGCATATACCCGATGAACTACTAGAGTATATTCAGCCCGCCCTCGATTGGAAACAGGAGCATGGGCTTAACTTCATCGAGTTTGAAAAGATGCTGGTAAATACGAATCATGGATTTGCCGGCACAGTCGATATTGTCGGACAGGGATCGGAAGGTGCTAAGTTTATCTTAGACTGGAAAACCCGTAAGACTAAGCCGAAGGTTAAGGTCACCAGTTACGACTTCCAAATTCATCAGATAGCCGCCTATGCCGCAACCTATTGGGGCGAAGAGGCGGTGTTGGGGCATAGCGTCCACGGAGCTAACTGCTACATCAGTTCGACTGAACCAGGTAGGTTTGAGGTAATTAAATATTCCCCCGAAGACCTCGCCAAAGCATGGGTCGACTTTACTGCTCTCTGTCAGCTTTGGCGGAGTCTGAAAAACTACGATCCTCGAAGTCATGGAGAATAAATATTGGTTACTCGAACCTCGGGACAGCTTTCTCGACATCAATCAAGATGATATTGATGAGATGAATTCGAAAGCCGGTTTTAAGCCTGATGCCATGACATTGGCAAAAGCAAAGCGGGAAGAGGAATTATTGGAGGAGTGTGAGGATGAGAGCTAGGAAATTCAGATCAGCTAATTATTCACTCGGAGGAAAAGTAACGGAAAGCCACTTAATTGTCGGCCTTCCAGTTTACTTAAAATCAATGATCCAAGAGTTCTGTAATCAGCAAAAAATAAGCATGAGCGGCTATGCCATGAAATTAATTTTAGCGGATTTAAGACCGAAGATTAAAAAGCTGGATGATTACATGAGGGAAGTCGAAAGAGTTCAGGAAATCGAAAGTAAACTGTGAGCGATTTCTCGGATTTCGGAAGTAATCTCTCAAGGGAAGTGTCTGATGCTTATGAGCGTTTTTGGGCGAAGAACCAACTGACTACGGTTTGGGATAATGGGGAAGGGCGGACCGTGCGGACTACCATGCCGAGGGTCCGCCCTAAATCCAAGGGTGAATTAGATTTTAGAAATAAGAAGAAAGGGACGAAATATGACGATTACTCGGGAACAGATAGCTGAAGCATATAAGCGGCTGGATATTTTAACCGCACAAATCGGAAACGCTCGGATCCGCAAGATGCATAAAGACCCGCTCAAACAATTTATTAAGGCGGTGGAAAAGGAATTAACGAAATGAAAACAATATATAAGATGGGCAGAGGATTACCTCGGGGCGAGAAGGTAGTCGTAAAAGTGGGAAGCCGGCAAGCGGATGTAATCCTCGACACCGACAAAATGAATTGGCGGGTCAAGCTAGATACCCCCGACCTCCCCGAACTGGAATATCCAACACTCGAAAATGCGGTCATGTCAGCGGAAACCATTTTAAAGGAGGATCGGAATTGATCGCCCTCGATGTTGAAACAGTTTGGTCCAAGCAGTACAGCGTGGCCACGATGGGACTCGACCGCTATGCCAAGCACCCTGACTTTCGGGTGACCATAGTTAGCCTGGTAGCCGATGACGGATTTGAGTGGGTGGGAGATCCCCGAGACTTACCGGTTGATATTCTAAACGGACAATCAATCTGCGCACATAATGCAGAGTTCGATTCGGTATGCTGTCGGATGGCAATGGCGAGGGGTCAGATGCCACAGTTTACTCCAAAAGAATGGATTTGTACGGCGGATATGGCGAGCTGGCATCAGTTGCCGAGGTCATTGGCGGGATGCCATAAGGAATTATTTGGCGAGGAGCTTAATAAGGATGCCCGCAATGAGATGAGCGGACTTCGTCCCGAAGAGATTCTCGGAAATGAATCGTTTAAGCAGTATGCACTGGGAGATTCCCGAGCGTGTATTCGGATTTACAATGAACTGAAAGATTCCTTCCCCGAAAAGGAATTTCTATTGTCCGCATTTACCCGAAGGACGGCTTCCCGAGGCATGGCAATCGATCAGCCACTATGCCAAGAATATATAAATAAGACTGAGGCAATAATGAAGGAGGTTGAAACTTTTCTGCCTTGGGTTGGACCAGGAGGAGGTGAACCGACTTCGACTGTCGCAATGGCCGCCTATCTGAAAATGCAAAATGTCGAACCTCCCAAATCGACTCAGGAGGGTGATTCGGAATTACTTTTATGGAAGGCTCAGAATCCGCAATACGCTCCAATCTTGGAAGCGATGACAAGGTGGAGGAAAGCGAATAAAGCGAGGCAGACATATATCAGTATGATCTTACGAGTCCGCCCTGATCATCGAGTTTCCACCCGTCTAAAGTATTGCGGGGCTCCGCATACCGGCAGATGGAGTGGTGCGGGTGGATTAAACTTTCAAGGCATCCCTCGGGATGAGGTGGAAGGTACATCGGCAAAGAAATGCCTGACACCTGGTAAAGGTAGGGTGATGGTTTCTGCCGACCTATCGCAAATCGAGCCGAGGGTATTGGCTTATCTTTGCGGGGACTTTGATTTCCTTGGGCTAGTCAGAGGCGGGATTGATCTTTACGAGGCACATGGCCGTGCGACTGGACTCTATAACGAGGATGAACCGATGAAGGATTTAGCCCCCGAACTTCGCCATCTCTGTAAAGCCCGTGTTCTCGGATTGGGATATGGATGCGGACCGAAGAAATTCGGCCAAGTGGCACAGGCTTTAACCGGCGGTAAGTTAAATATGACCGATGCTGAGAGCCGAAAACAGGTCAAAGATTTTAGAAATCAGAACCCCAAGATTGTCGAGCTTTGGAAGAAGTGCGAGGAACACATTCGTGAGGAGGCAAGGCAGACTCCCGAATGTGCCACGATGATTTGTAAATCAGGGAAGCCGATCCGTTATTTCGATGTAAAAGATGATGGCCGAGAGTTGACTGGGCAGAAGGTACGAGGGCAAGGGCGGATGAAGCTATATGGTGGATTACTTTTAGAGAACCTCGTTCAGGCAACAGCAAGAGAGCTGATGGCAGATTCTCTCCTCAAGATTGAGGCCGCTGGTCTGCCTGTTGTCCTTCATGTCCACGATTCCGTAACTGTGGAAGTTGCCGAATCGGAGGGACAGGCGGCTTTAGATTTAATGATCAAACTATTAACCGAAGAACCTCTCTATATGCCAGGGCTACCTTTGGCGGCAGAGGGGGAAATTAAAAACCACTACTAAATATGGAAGAAATAAAAAAACTAATCTGTGATACCGTTAATCCTTGGCTCAAGATTTTGCCGAAAGAAAACCATGAGGAGTTTGCTCAAAAGTTTCAGGTACTAATAAGAGAGATGCATCTTGCGAAGCATAAGCACCTAGTCGAAACAGTACCTAACTTTGGCGAGGGAAGGGATTAAAAGGTTTGAGGATGGGATGCCACAAAGCAATATCGTTTAAGCAGTGCGATGAACCGAGTCGCTGGGTCAGAGTTAAAACCCATCCGTACTACTCGCAAGGGAGTGGCATTAGCCATAAAAAGCAATGCGTCCTTTGCGGGGCTTGCGGGGTACTGACTGCGGATTACCCTCCGACTGGAGTTGAGGTTATCGATGAGGATAAGGCGAAAGAATTTGAGAATCAAAAAAACATCGAACGGCAGAATCAAATCCGAGAAGAGATTGAAGTTAGGAAAGCCCGAAAGGAGGAAGAGCATTTAGAGTGGAAGCAATCATATAAAATATATCTACACTCCGAGGTTTGGAAGGATAAAAGAGGTTTAATTCTCCAACGAGATAAGAACATCTGCCAGTGCTGTCTAAAAAGGCAAGCGACTGAAGTCCATCACATGACCTACGATTCTTATAATCTATCTCCAGGTAGCGAACCAGCATGGGAATTAATCTCTGTCTGCCGGTCATGCCACGAAAGGCAACACGCATGAACCTCCTCCGCTCCATCGGGTTAATCGGATTATTCATCACCGCAGTCCTCGTCTTAGCCTACATCGTGGTAACATTCATTTTAACAATAATAACATCACTATTCATCACTACATGAACCACAAAATTATCGGCCTAACAGGTCCAAAAATGGTAGGCAAATCGACATATGCTAAATCTATTGTCGATGCGGTAACCCTATCCTTCGCCACTCCAATAAAAGAGATGCTCAAGGTCATTCTGCCGGGGGAGAAGTATCTGCATTTTAAGGAAGAACCCATTCCCAACTTTCCCGACAATATTAATACCAGGCAGTTATTACAAAGCCTCGGGACGGAGTGGGGAAGGGAAGGGGTTTATCCGAACATATGGATCGACTTAGCCTATAAGGCGGCTCTCCCTCACATCGGTAAGCGGACAATCGTATTTGACGATATAAGATTCCCGAATGAAGCTTGGGCGATTCGTAGGTGGGGCAATACCCACGAAGTGCTTACAGAAATCGTTCACATTTCTCGGAAGGGCCATGAACCCGATCCGAATGATAATCATGTCTCAGAGGCGGGACTACCTAAAGGTATGATTGATCAATGGGTGTCGGTGGGAGAGGATGGAAAAGCCTAATACCACTAAGCAGATGGCCACGGAAGCGAAGCTGAAAAATATGCTTCTTAAACTCCCCGATGATCATGCCGGAATGTCACAAAGAGAACTGGCAGATAAATCGGGGATACCAAGGCGGACTATTCGTAAGATCGAGGCCGAGGCGATTACGAAGCTGACTGATTATATCCAGCAGTTTATTAGCGAAGAGGGTTCCGACTAATGGCTACTTTAAGAGGCGAGATCCGTAGCCTGTTTGACCGGCTACCCGAGGGAGAGTTTTCCCACCACAATGATGTACTCAATCCACTCTGCCTAATCGTGGCCAAGTTTATTGACGATACAGAACAGGCGGTTCAAGTAGTTGAGCGAATACTCCAGCACACATCCCACCGCTCCCACCAGGCTAATGAGATTAGAAACTCAATAACCGGTGCGCAGAAACACCTCGCCGATCCGAATAGAATAACTGTTAAGCGGGTAAGGACCGAGGTCGATCCATCACTCCAAAAATCCTCAATCGGATATGCCGGTCTATTCGATGAATATTCCCTCCGATCCGATGCCATTCCCAAGAATGCGGCGGATGCGTTGGGCGGCCTGTTCGATCCCGAGGATGTGATATTTGTACAGCCCGAACTATTTAATAAGCCACTCAAATATTGTAACCGAGTGGATACCTGGACAAAGCACGACCTCTCCCAATACCAATACACCACTTACAACCCATCAGTCGATCAGCCAACCGGTCGGAACGAACAGAATCTAAAGTGCCGGAAGTATTTACTCCACGAAATTGATGACACGGGGATCTCATTCGAGCAACAGCTTGGATTTATCCAGCAACTCGAAAACATCGCCCCCCTTAAGATGATCGTAAATTCAGGAGGTAAATCACTCCATGCATGGTTCCACTGGATTGCCGGTAAGCGGGATGAATTTCTTACCCTCTCCCAAAAGCTAGGCGGAGATTCCCGATTTGCTAATTCCTCTCAGCTTTGCCGGCTACCTTGGGGAACCCGAAGAAAAGAAGGGGAAAGGTATTCCGCCATTCAACCGATTCTGTTTTGGCGGGAATGAAGAATACGCTATTAAAGGCAACGATCATACGACGTTTTATTAAATTAGGCATTCCACCCGTTCAGGCGATGGATTATGCCCAACGAATGAACGAGGGAGATGCAGTTTTCCTTGTCAGAAATCACATAAATTTAAAGCCCCAAATAATTTTAACCTGTATCAAAAATAACATAAAATAATATCATGGCCAAAAGAGAAGACTATATTAACCAGCAAACACTATCCACCGCCGATGAAGTGGATCGGTTCCTAGCGGGTAAATCGCCCACCGCATCCTATCAGGAACCAATCCCCGCCATCGAATTAAATGCGATTACCGATGACCCATTGCCCGCTCCCGATTTTATCGATCTATTCCAAGTCATGGCGGATGCCTCCGATCCTTCCACCCTCCCACCGGTACTAATTGATACCATTCTCCATAAAGGCTGTAAAATGATACTCTCAGGCTCATCGAAGGCGGGTAAGACGCTTGCCCTCATGCACCTCGGCCTAGCCGCCGCAAATGGATTGAGCTGGATGGGGCATAAGATTAACCAGGAATGCAAGGTTGTATATCTCGACTTCGAGCTTGTCCCCCGCCTCGCCAAGGAACGGATAAAATCCATCGTTCAGCACCCCGATAATAAATATACCCCCACGAAGAACTACCTTTACTGTGGTTTAAGAGGGCAGAACCGATCCCTCGATGAATTGGCACTCCACATCCAAAACATTAAAGATTTCAACCCCGACCTCGTAATTGTCGATCCATTCTATAAATTAGGCGGAGAATACGATGAGAATGATGCCGGTTCGGTCTCCGCAGTCCTTAACAAGATGGAACGATTCTCCGAGCAGTTAGGCTGTGCATTTGTCTATGCTCACCACTTCTCCAAAGGGAATAAATCTGAAACCGATCACATTGACAGAGCGAGTGGCTCAGGAGTATTCGCAAGAGATCCCGATGCTATCCTCACCCTCACCCCTCACGAAGAGGAATACCACCTGGTCCTCGAAGGAACGCTCCGTAACTTTCCCACCCCCGATAAACAGGTAGTCGAATTTGCATGGCCAAACTTCATCCATAAGCCCGACCTCGATCCCAACCTGAGAAAGCCGGGACAGGCCGCAGAATCCAAAAAGTTAAACGAAAGCCTAGCCGATAAATTACTCGGCTTGCTGGAAAAAGGTCCAATCGAAGGATTAAAAGTGATGCGATTAAAGCTTCAGGATTTAACGAATAATGAAGTTACCAAGGAACGAATGAATAACATTTTAAAGCTCCTTAGAGGCAAAATCGATGTCCGAGAACAGGGCAAAGGACTGGAAAATATTTACTCTGCCAAGCTCAAATTGCGATAGGATAGTGTACTAACGCAGTAGGATCTGAGTAGTAGTGGGTGAACTATATATATACTACTACTACTAGTAGTGGAAAGACAGGCTGTAAGTAGTGGTAGCTCGCGCTTACCCAAAGGCCGTCAAGCCGGCCTATTGGGATAAGCCCGCCACCGGCCAGCGGTGAACCGCAACCACTACATTATCAGCCTTCAAGCTCGATCGGATAATAGATTAAAAATGGAAAGCATCGACCAGGTTAATCAGTTCGACCAAACCACTAGGATAATTCGGCATTTCGCAATCACAGCAAATCGGGCATTCAGAGGAATGGCGGGATTGGCGGTCTTATACCCTAGCGTGGTAGATTGTATGGACTGGAGGCTAAAGACGCTCTGAGCGTCCTGTGTGGCGATTTAAACGCTATATATGAAATTATATGTCGGTATCCGAATCAGAAGATTCAAAGTTAGGGTCTAACCTCGGATCAGTCTCATATATAACTTTTAGCCTTGCCTCTTCAAATTTCTTTTCGGCCTCAGCTAAATCCAAATTGTGGCACTCGGCATATTCTTTAGCCAGTGTACTTTGATTGGTCCAAGGGAAATCTTCCATGCTCATACCTTACTCCCTTCAGCCCACTCGTCAATGATTTGTCCGGCAGATAATTTCTTCTGCTCGGAGATATGCTTAATCTGATCCCTGGTAGCTGGATCGACTAGGCAATGAAATTGGACTCGTTTGACTCCTTTGCGGTTCGGAGGTCTGCCTGTTTGGTTTGGACGCTTACCGCCCCATTGTTTTTTATCGGTCATGCTGCATCCTTATACTTTTCTTGCCATGCTCGTAAAGTTTTAAGCATTCGGCTGGTCTTATTTTTCCGATGCTGATCCCTTGGTACTCGCTCACCGGTTTCCATACTCCAAACGACTCCCTCAATCTTTTTCTCCCAAGGAGATTCTTTCATCCATCGAATAAGAGGCATATGACCTTTCCTGTGGCTAACCCCATCAATGTCCCAATTATCGGCTAAAAGGCTACTACAAGCCTCATAGGGCTTTGTATAGGTAAATACGACCTTAGCCCCCATGCAGAAACAAGCCATAGATGCTTTACCGAGTAAAAAGGATGCCAGGTTCTTAGTACCATCGGTGCAAACTCTTCGGATCTCCATGTGGTCATGCCGGTTAGCCCAAGAACTGGAGCAGTTATCGACTGTGGCTATGCCCTTGATACCTAGCTCGGTCTTTACTCCGATGCTGAACCGATGTCGCTTTAAAGGTTTAGAGTGCCGATGATGCTCGGCCACGAAGGCTTGAGCTTCGGCGAGCTTGAGGGGAACGAATGAGTGGTTAAAGTTCATTGGTCTCCTTAGTTTAATCTTTCTTCCTAGAAAGCGAAAAATTAATCGGTACTGCAACAGATGGAGATGTTTGCTTTTGCTTAACAATGTCTGCAAATTCATCGGGTTCAATTATTTTTCGAAAAACATCTATCTTATCATAAAGAGTCTTAATTGATTTAGATAATTCTTGAATTTGTTCGATTGCCGTAGCTTGCGTTACATCAACCACTATATCAGCTGTAACATTTTTTAGTTTCGATTGAGCTTTAATTAAATCCGTAAATGTTTCAGTAATTTCATTTTCTAATTTAATTCGTGTATATGTGTAATTTATTAGTGTCATATTATTTAGCCTCCTCTAGTTTCTTTAGTTCGTTAGTACCTTTTTCGGTTAGAGTTATAATTCGGCCCTTTCTTAAAGTTGTAAGACCTAAGAAATGCAAATGACCCGCATCTAAAAGCTCTGTACTATTTAAGCGTCCAAGCTGAATTTTTTTCTGAGAATATCTTTTAAGTAATTTAATAATGTTCATGCTCTTAATCTAGCATACCTATACATGAAAGCAAGATAAACTTTTACACTTTCAATAAAATAAAATTTAAACTGCTAATGGTCAGCAGTTTGCGTGGTGAAAATATTTAGCCTATAACGACTTGATTTGTCGTTTCAATCCAAACTCTAGCTCCACAAGACAAAGGTTTGTCCGGCGAATAGACAATCTTGCAAGCCTCAGTACCCTCTTTATCCATCACGCTGACAGAGTGGGCATAGGTATTATCCTTATAAGTCTTGCAAGTAATTACCGGCTCCCGCTCACCGGTCTTTTGATTTGAGCGGATTTTATGCTGGTTAATATGAATTATCTTTTTCATATATCAGTAATTTCAGCTTCAACCACTTTTTCATCTTTCAGGTTCGCCAGCTCGGCTCGGATCTCATCGAGGGATAAAGATTTCTTTACCTCTATGGTTTGGGTCGGTTCACCTTCATACTGGCGATGCTTGTCGATTAGAATGCCGGTGGCGATGGGTAGGACTCCCGATGGGATTTCATCGTCATTCAGCTTCGTTATGAGCTTTTCTACCGCAAGATGGGTAGCAGTTCCAATTAAGGCTCGGAGGTGCTTCTTGGATTCCTTCAGCGTATCACCCTCACGGGATTTAACGATAGCTATGGTATGCGGTGAAACTTTACAGGTCTTGCATATCTGTTTTATCGTTGATCCTTCTGCCAGCATCTTAACGACCTGGGCATAATCCTCCGGTCTTTTATCGAAGAACTTCTGACCTGTGAAGATGTTTGGACAGGCTTCCTCGGTCTTCAGATTCGCCGGAAGGTTCTCTGCTTTCTGATATATTCTCGGTCTTTTGGTAGGCATAAAATCAATCGGTGAGA
>UEXM01001966.1_pt3 | contig 12000 bp, 31 predicted proteins | sample 1796661 | NCBI WGS metagenome assembly UEXM01 (sample SAMEA4772469, study PRJEB27181) | metagenome | reverse complement strand
TTCTAAACTCTTTTTATCTTCAGGCGACATTTTTAGTTTCCAATACTTTTCCGAGCCCAATCGCATAAGTAAGTTCATTTTTATAATTTACTGTGTCCATACCTTTATATTCAACAACCATTTCTGGCGCATCTTTACGATAGCCGTTTCTAAATTTAATCACATCATAATATCTACCCTCTAATCTTTTAGACCAATATGGTGTGATGTCTCTGTATTCTATTGTCTTTTCACCTTTAAGAATTGCATCGAAGTACTTACGATACAGATTAAGATGTAATATTTTCATACAACCTCTATGTTAAATTATCAAATAGTTTCTCTGCTAATTTTCTGCCAAACTCTTTATCAGATGGATAGTGTGCTTTACCAACTATTCTTGAGTCAGCAACATCTTCACCTAAATCAGTAAAGTGTCTTGTATACTTAGGATGTCTTTCAGAATAAATCTTACCCATTAAATAACCTTGTACCGCATGTCCACTTGGATAAGATGGTGTTTTCATACTACTTAAATCTTCACCATTTAAATCAATACCATAAAACTCAGCTATCTGATATGGTCTTGGTCTCTGATATTCATATTTTAGTTCCATAATATACTTAGCAGATTGTTTAAGTAAATCTTTAGCTTCTTCTTTATTAAATTCTAATCCTAATTCTTTATGTTTTTTACCAAACACTTTTTCTACATCATCGTGTTCTTTTACAAATTTTTTATCTGATTTTAATTTTGATAGATATTTTAATTCCGCTAAAGTTTCCTTACCACTATTTTCAGGAAAAGGAACTTTCTCCATTGTGATTTCATTAAACAAAGTTATAGGATAATTAATCCTACTCGGATGCTTTTCATTCGGACCTTTATGATAAGTCATCTCATTTAGTTCTAATAGTTCTTTTAATTTAATCATACTGAATACTTCTTTGTGCTTGATTTAAAATTCTTCTTCCTCATTACAGTTTTGGCAATCATATCAAATTCTTTACCATCCCATCGTAATACAACTGGTACATTAATATTTGTTTCCATATCTTTTAATAATATCTCAACACCACTTTTTAATTGTGATATTGGTTTACCATACTTCTTATAAATTTCTCTGTAAATCTTAATTAGTTCTGCTGGTGATATTGGTTTACCATTTCTTGCGTCATTTACTCTATCCATAAAGTGTCGAGTAAACTCTACATCAATACCAACTTTAGCCCATAACTTATCTAAGTATTTTTCTACTTGGTTTAATTGGGATTGAGATACATCTTCTAAGAGTAAATTTTTTAATTTAATCATCTGTCATATTCTGATAGAGCATCCCACATCTCAGCAAAGGCTCTTATACTATTACGAGATGATTTATGCCAATCACCTTTCTTTGCATTCTTTTCTAAGTCTTTAGCCATCTTAATAACTTTATTTGTTAGTGAGTTTAAATCATAAATACCAACACCACGCACCTGAATTTTCTCAGACTTTTCTGTTAGTATTTTTTTTAACTTAATCATCTTGTTTGTACCTTGTTCTTCTTTAACCACCATTCAACTTTATTGACTAACATACTTTCTCTGTCACCACCTCTTTGACTACCAAAAGAGTTTAAGTAATCTTTTACCAAATAGTAAGCTGGCTCTTCATCTTTTGAACCAGGCATAATATTTGCAACTATTTGAGATGCTTGTAAATCTGTAGTGACGTGCCCTCTTAAATAATCATAATCAAATAAGCTTGTATAAATACTTGAGTTTTGAATGTTCTGTAAAACTGGCTGGCTTTTGTCACTTCTCCAATCCCAATTGTGTTTGTATTTAGAGTGACCCCAACCCTGCACAAATGCATACGCTTGGTACATTAACTTATTTGGTTCTCTTGCCTTACCGCTAGCTTTACCTTGATAATCTATTTTATGAAAACCATCTTTCTTTGCCATCATACAAAGTTTTTTTGTGCTTGATGGTATTTTAAATTTTTTGCCAGTTTCCTTTTCAGCTCTCTTTATTTCTTTCATAAAGTCATCGTGAAATACTATTTCATTTAATAAACTTTTTAACTTAATCACACCACCTTCATTTACGGATTCTTGAAGTGATGATATTATTTCAGCTTTCTTTGCTGGTGATGCATTTTTGTATGTCTTAGCCACATACTTATAATTCTTTTTGAGCATCTTAGTAGCATCTTTTGCGTTATTACCATATTTGACAAGAAGTTGATATATCTTCTTCATCTCCATTTTATTTTCAGATATAGGTTCTTCTTTGGATTCTACTTTGAAAGGTGGCCTGTCTTTATCTGTATAAACTTTACCTAATTGTAAATCTTCTATTATATCTTTTAAATTCACAACTATACGCCTGTTATTTCATTGTCAAAAGGTTTTGATGCTTTAGCAACTGCCTTAACATAATCATCATGAGCTTTTTTCATAGCTTTCTTAAAGACACTTTTTATTGAAGATAATTTATCAGACATTGGTGCTTCTGTTACATTCATAGTCAAACTTTTGTGTACTTGACGAAATGAACCTTTTACTATAACATTCCTCTTGCCTTTCACATAAGTTGATTCGTTTAATAATTCCTTTAACTTTACCATTTTCTGCAGCTCCAGTATCGAGCCTTATGTCTTGGCCCTGGATTATCACAATTATGTCTAGCTCTAAAGTTTGCTCTAGCTTTAGGATTAGATTTACGAATCTTCATAGTTCCACCTTTAGCTTTACCACCTTGTCCGAAGTTTACCTTAACCACATTACCTTTAGGATTCTTAACATATACCTTAAACTTCTTTGCATCTCCCTGTGTCGGTTTACCTAACTTAACTTTCCTACCTTGGTATTCTGCTTCGTTTAGCTTACCATCATTTATATGCTCAAATGTATATCCGTAACCTTTACCATCTACCTCATAATATATTTCTGTGATTTCCTTAACACAGTTAGGCACCATCTTACCACCTTTATCTTTCATACCTTTTTGTTGATAGCCTACCCAACAAGTTCCTCTAGCTTCATCTACAGATTCTTTCTTCTTTAGTTTAGCATACTTCTTCATAGCATCTCTGCTCTTCTTATTTTTCTTATTATACTTAGATAATCTTTTAGAGAACTTATCACCCAAACCTTCATTTGCCTGTTGAAGAGCATATTCTACTCTACCATTCTTAGATAATCCTTTTGCCATCTTCTCAATCTTCTTTACAGCGGCTGTCATATTACCACCCATTCTCTTAGCTAACTTAACTGCGGCATCAACCTTTGCTGATGGGAACATTTTTGTTGTGCCTTCAGCGACTTCTTTTTTAGAGTTTCCCCAATTAGCAGCGCCAACCTTACGACACTTTACGAGAGCACCACTTGCATAAGCTGACGGCCAGACATCATATCTAGCTTTCACCTTACGATAGCAAGCATCTTTCTTACCAGCGGCTTCATCGAACTGAGCCTCTGTCATCATTTTTCCTACCATCTCTTCTAACTTCATTATACTCTCCTACTTCTTTGGTTTGGTTGATACTCTTATTGGCTTCTTACCACCACCACTTATAGATGATGTACCACCTCTACCAGCTTTATTTTGAGCCGACCTCTTCCTACGTGTCGCTGACGCTTTTTGTTTTTTTGACATCCCAGCAGCCTTTGATGCTGGAACACACTTAGCATACCCTCTTTTTTTTCCACTTGATCCACACGGTGGGTGACCACCGCCCTTTTTCTTTTTACCAATATTAACCCATCGGTCTTTAAACCATTTTCTTAAATTTTCATTTGCAAAGTCACCACAATTCTCACATATGTTGTCAGCTATCATACCAGCTTGTTCTAATGTAACTGTAGTATCTACTCCTTCTTTCTTTACACAATTCCTATATCTCTTACCAAACATAATCTTTGTCTTACGAGTAGGATGTGTCATATATCCTTTTTGACAAGTTTCGTCTAAATCAAATTTTTTCTTCTTCAAAAGGTGCGGGCCAGCTGGCTCATCACCTAGCTGACCATCAACGCCATAGCCACAAGTACCTTCTAATATTTCCTGTAACTTAATCACCTTATATTACTTACTTCCAAAGACTTTGGAGAAGAAACCTTTTTTCTTTCCCTTCTTGCCTTTTTTGATTTTCTTACCTTTCTTCTGTTTCTTCTTTTTGATTTCTTCCATATTATCCATCTTCATATCTGAAGCATTCAAATTTGGAACAGCACCAAAGAAGATAAACAAAGAAAGTATTCCTGTTAGTATTGTTTTCATAATACAGTCCTCAATTAACGCGTTATTGTTATGTAAATAAATATATAAAAATTAAGTTTTTAGTATTCCTTTTATAAATTAGAAACCTGTATTAGTATTATTGCCATAGCCAACATCAAACTGATAATAGTTTTTAAGGTTGGTACTTCTCCAAATATAGACCAAGCCATCAAACCAAATACAATTGTACCAATACCAAATCCAGCCAATCTAAAATTCCAAAATGCACCAAAGTGTTCATAAGACCATTTAGTAGCATAAAAGAATAGTGGTGCTATTGGTATACTCGTTAAGTACACAAACCACATGCTACTAAAAAACTTTTTATATTGAGGAAAGGCGTAGTGTCCTTGTAACTGATAGAAAGCAATTATAGAACCAAGTGCTTGAGCTCCTACAGCCCACCACAATTTACTCACTAAAAATTATCCCAATCACCCGATTCAGCTATCTTTAGTATTCCTTCAACTATTTCTTTGGTTTTAGATGGATGGAATGATATACCTTTTTTTGTAGGTTTATAATGTCCACCATCAGTATACCAAATTCGTAGGTCTACAAACTTATGACCTTCGTATTCAGAATCAGTTATACGAATAACCTCACGGCTATTCTTTTGTATCTCAACCATTTTTACTCCTTAGTTTTTATAAATTGTTGAGCGAGTAGTTGGAATCGAACCAACATCATTAGCTTGGAAGGCTAAGGTAATAACCATTATACGATACTCGCAGTTTTTAGTTTTGTATTCTTTTCCTAAATGATTCGCTCAATTCTGTAATGTGTCTACATTTTCTTCTAAACTTATAACCTTTACAACCACAACTATAATGTCTGTGATAAGGATCCCATTCTACTGTATAGTGAACACCATTAGAGCCATTTACACGCCATTGATTATCTACCATAATTTCGCCATCAAATGTTTCAATTAGTTTGTCTAATAGATTCATAAATTTTCTAATGCTCCCATAGTTCCCTCAAAGTTAGGTATTTCTTCCCTCTCACTTTGAACTTGCTTCTCAACACTAACCATCAGTTCGTTAAGTAAATCACTAGCGTGATTAGTATAGTACATTGAATCGCTGTTCTCTTCTGTATCCACTGCAGTATTATAACCATCATCTATAGCAACACCTATAGCCTCTAACTTTTCTAATATTTCTTTATACATACATCCTCGCTTCTTCTTCTATTTCTTGCCAAGTGATATTATATTCTTTAACCACCTTACCAATCTTAAACGCATCTTCAGTACTATGTGGAGCTGGATTATCCCAATCATATTGAGATAAATAAGTAACTAACCATATACTCTCTCCATTATCATATTGTATGGTGTCTCCATCCAACTCAGCTTTAATACTATTTAACCTATATACCATAATGTATTTCTGCTTTTTGTATCAACCAATCCGCTTCCATATTGGCAATCTCTAAATCATTCTCTATACTATAATTACCAGTACCACACATTCTATTCGTCATATCATCCTCTAACCTAGTCATCAAACTCTTATTACCTTCTGGACTCATCCAAGTAGTCCTATGAAATTTACCATTAACCCACATATCAACCACCTTGATTGAATCTGTAATACTGCTATGGCAATACTCCACTTTAACATTGTCATTACCGACAACATATTCATAAACATAAGTCATTTATGCTTCTCCTTTTACTTTGTTAAAAAATTCATCCTTAGTAATACCAAGTCTACCATTGGTTTTCAAACCCCAAGAATATTCACTCTTTAGTTTCTTGTTAGCCAATACATTAACCCAAAAATCATCAGTTGGATTAACACAAACAAAATCATAGTTCTTTAAGAACCTATCAACAGCATCACCTCTGAAAAAATACATTCTCTCATATCGTAGATTAAGAGTAGAATTAAAAAGTTTTGGTTTACCATTATAATCTACATCTACAGAAACATGATGGATAGTACCACTCTTCTTATTTACCCAAATACTATAAGAACCTTTCTTCAGATGTTTTTTCAAATTCATTATTTTTTCCCTTTTTGTCATATGTAAATATAATACATAATTGCAATACAAGTCAAGACTTTTTTTAGAAATTTCCTGGTGCTACCTGAAATGTATTAAGTCCTAAACCTCTCCACATATCCACAACTTTCTGTCTGTCATCGACAACTAAGAATACATCGTCAATGTCTACAAAAGTATCTAACATCTTCTTCTTTAGGATTTCATCAGGCATAAACCTCATTTCTTTAGTAGCTGGATTACCATCAGCAATCGGCCAAGAATCAGCTTGAAACTTATCAGGCCTTAACACCAATAAGTCAAATGGTACATCATTATCCAATAACCATTTTTTAGTAGTAAAGAAAGACCTATCATTCCTACCACTAAAGATGACAATCTTAAAACCATCAGCTTTAAACATCTGAGCCATCTTAATAACAGGAGCATTTGGTTTATCTAACTTAATGCTTTCAGCATCAAAGAATATATCCCAATCCAATTTAGGAACATTGAATCCATTCTCATTGACTCTTTTACCTGGAACCATAGACAACTGCCTCCTAGCTTCGATGTCTGCTAGTGTTCCATCTAAATCAAAAATTATTGTCTTTTTCATTTTCACCTCTTTTCTCATATATGAATATACTAAATAAATACTATATATGTCAAGACATTTCTATAACTAAATTCTCTACCGCTAAATAACTTTCTAAATAAAAACCTACGGCAAATCCAATCATAAAACCAATAGCCATGCCGATGTAGATATATTCCATTTGTTCTTTACTACTCATACTTTATATACTCTATTATATTACCAAATGTATCGTGGTCGTAAACTGATTCAGAACCATCTCTGTGTTTGGTAGGGTTAATTAAATCATCTGATTCAAATGCTATATGAGCTGGGTGGTCTTGTGGTAATACCAAAGCTAATTTAATATTATCGAATTGTAACTCAGCCCAACTCTTATCTTTATAGTTTACTTTACAATCAAACTTTTTAGTGTACCAACGAACTCCCTCAGATATGTTAGTTACTACAACTGCTATGTGGTCAATTTTTTCCATTGTTTTTATCTCTCTCATCCATAAATCTTAATTCCAAACTTTTCATCATCTCATCCAATGTCATAGAATCTTTTTCACCAATTCGTTTCTTATCTCTCGGATAAGTTTTTTGGTCACCAAATATAAACTCATCTAACATATCTTCATAAGCCCTCATATCTTTTAACCTCTGTATAAGTTCATTTAACTTATCTATATCAGGATTACGATCGCTTACCGATTGTAAAATTATTATAATTGCGTTTAAATCCTTTCCAAATAAAAGGTAAGATTTATTATCATCTAAGTACATAATATTCTCCGTTTATATATAAGTATTGTATAGTTCATAGTCCTCTTTATTATTTTCAAAAAATCTTTGTCTATCTATATCAGCTGATATGAAATCAAATCTTTTGGAGCACTCATCACAATGTATTGGAGCTACCCTAACCATAGAATCATACTGATTTGTTTTTGGTAGTTTAACTCTTTCTAATCCAAACATATTTTGAAACCTTACAATATCTCTATTCATATGTTCAACTATACCAACAAACTTAAAATCAGATAGGTCTTTACCGACATACTTTGTCATAGTATTCACAACACCATCAGAGTTTATATAATCATTTATATCCATATTCTCAAACGGCCAATCTAAATCCGAAGCGTAATATCTTTGAGCGTATGCCAGATACTTAGCTTGTGATAATGCTCTTTCTAATGGTTCTCTTAACCAAACTACTTTATTACGATTTTCTGATGGATACTTATCTATGCCAAAGTGTCCGTACATCAAATCAAAGTCTACATCTCCGTATCTGTATATGTTTTCTCCGACATCTTCATTTACAATGCTTTCATTATCCAATAATATCTTATAACCAAATGTCTTAGAATCCCAATTTATAGAAGAGTAGTCTTTAAACAAATCTCCTGTAAAGTGTAAGCTGTTTATCTGTAAGTGTGGATTAGCATCTGAAGTATCATATTTTTTTACTTCTACCCCTACGCCATACAGACTTAATAGATAGTGTTGAAAGGTTGTACCAGCACATCTTGGTATGTGATACGCTGTCATATTTAGATTAGTCAATGTGTAGTTCCCTATATCTCTGAACTGCTAACTCTTTATGTTTAGCCTCAATCATAATATCAATGTCGTGACCATATGTCTCAATCTTTTCATAAACATAATCTGAATGAGCCTGTACTCTGATAGTATCGTCTTTCTTTTCGTCACGTCTACTCTCTGAATAATGAACAACAGGTTTAATATCACCCCACGTTTTAATAGCCAACTCCAATGCTTTTTGTTCTGTCAAATCACCTGTACAGAACTGATGGTGGTGGTAGTCAAATACAATAGGAATACCAATTACTTTGTAAACTCCATCATATAAATCTCTAACAGAATACATAGTAGCCTTATCATCATTCTCAACAGTAAGTCTACTCTTAACTGAATCTGGTAATCTTACAAAGTTGGTACAGAATCTAGCCATAGCTGATTCCTTATCTCCATAAGCACCACCAATATGAATATTGATTTTGTTGTAAGGTGTTCTACTCAATCCCATCATATCAAATACTTCTCCGTGTGTAGATAAGTCATTGATACAATTATCTACAACGTGTGGGTGTGGTGAGGTAAGAACATTGAATGGACCAGGATGAGAAGTAATCCTCATATTATTGTCAGCTACATACTTACCCACATTTGCTAGTGTACTACCTATCTCAAAATAGTCTGGCATATCCTCAAGTTTGTATTCAGATGACCAAGGAAATAAATTAGATGTAATACGAAAGAAAGGAAACCCATTCTCATTATTCCATTTAACTATTTCAAATAAGTCTTTACAATTCTGCAAACCGAGCTCAGATGCATACTCAATGCCCCTAGCTTTAAAGGTTCGTTTAATCATACTTCTGCCGGTATACACCTTTGGTTTCTGTGATGATAATTGCATATTGATACAAGCGTAACCTATATTCATCCTGATATAACTCCTATTGTTAATCCTATTAAAAAACAAACTATTGCAACGAATAGTAACATTGGTATGTTACTCCTATTCTTCATTACCTCATCTAACATTTTTGCCCTCATTTAACTTTCCTCCCCATCAGCGTCATCCCAATAAAGTTCTTCGCCTGGTGAGTTGATTTGTGATTCTACAAAATCTTCCGATGACATATTATCGTCACCCATATAATCTATACCATAATTATAATAATCATTTATGTACTGTTGAATGTCTTTTGAATTTATATACAAACCCACCATATTTTGTGGTCTAGTTTTCCTTAACGCTATTTGGTCTTTGCTCATTCTCTTAAATAAATAGTGCCCCAATTTGTTAAACATCATAATTTTTTCATCCATCTTCGTTGCTTGGTTGTGAGTAGGGCTAGTGAGGAAAGCTCGTTCATAATCTTCGCTTTGTGTGCTAACGAAATCTTGTCGCTCGTATACATCGATTGTGTAAGTTCCGCCGCTGCTTCGTAACCCCTATGTTCAAACTTGGCTAACGCCTCATCGATTGCTTTTTGGTAAGGGATAAAAATTGGTAATGGTGTAGGTAATGGATTAGTCTTAGGCTCACTTGGGGGAGAGTCTTTCTTAGATAGGTAATCCTTCAACCACCTATCCCAACTATTATCCGCTACGATTCCTTTGGCTCTACGCTCACCACCTACACTTCGGCGGTCTAGCCTTTTCATATTGTCCGCTTGTTCTGCCGAAACAGGTTGTATAAAGCCACCTGTCTTATGTGGGTATATGGTATGAGAAGAATACTTATCTACCTTACTACACTCCACACAATCGGTAAAGCCTAAGTGTATACGCTCATCGGATAGGGTAGTCTCACAACCTACGCAAAGGGTGGTGTTTTTTTCTTTATCCATTCTATATCCTTTATATTTTTTTTAGAGAGCATATGTCGTATGTCTGTTTCCGATACTCCCCATAGCCAAAAGGTAATAACCTTACCATCAGGTTGGAATATATCCATATCCCTAGCCTTAATGTGAAACCACTGGGAATCTTCGGAATCGACATCTCCATAATCAAAGAACTTACTCATAATATGTTATACGAGTCAAGACCTATATTTATTATATAAGTCATTCAGTATCCTCATAGCCTCAGCCGTTAGTTGCTTCTGTCGTTCATACACCAATACAACCTTCAGGTCCTGTTTCCATCTATCGGTTAGTTCGTAATCCCCATACAGATGAGCTCGTTTATTCTTATCAGCCCATCTCATCATAGTACGCTGTAACCTTTTAAACCGCTGACGATATTTTATAGTTCTATGCCCGCTAGATTTAAATCGACAACCTCACCAAAGTATTTATCAAAGGTAAGTACCAAATGCTTATAGTCTCCGTTCTTCAGATTATCAAGCATAGCATTAATCTCCATAACTCCCCAACCGAATTGATTACCATACTTCTGTGCTAATCCAAGCAGATAGAAAGCATTACCTTTCGGACCTGATAAGTCAATCATTGGTTTGTTGTAGGGCGCTGTTTTTAATATAGCCATTATATATTCATTCCTATAGTTTGTTCTAAATTACCCCACATCAATAGACTACAATAGAGTATCTCATCGTTGTCTGTCCAATTTGGGTTTGGAAGTTCTTTACTCCTATCTTCCCAATATACCTCACCTGTATCGTGATTGTATATTTGTTGGATATATAAATCTTCATCTTTCTCATACCATACTACGGCAAATTCGTCAGCCTCATAATGATTGTAGTCCTCACAGAACTCTTTCATTAGATGTTGGAAGCGAACCTCTCTGAATGGTGGGTCTAACTCTTCGACACCGATTATGTGATTCTTATGAAATATAGTTTCGTTTAAGTTCATTAGTTATTTCCTTTTTCTATTTCTTTATCCATTTGTTTAAACCAGTCATCCATCTCATTCTGTAATTCATTCATCTTTAATTTGAACTCTCCCATCTTCTGAATGTTTATTTGATGCATCACTACTTCGTACTTTTTTTCAAAGTTAAAACTTAGTTGGGCTTTGTGATTACCATAGTCATATAATCCTCTTTCCACTACATCACCGAAAGCGTTTACTTTTAAATTCTTCATTCTTTTTCCTTTTGTAAAGTTAGTTAATCTCTCTTTTCTCATACCAGATCATACGAAGAAATACCTATACGAGTCAAGCCTTTTCTTTAATTATTTTCAATTATTTCCAACTAACTCCTGTGTAGGGAACTCTCAGTAAATAGTATTGTTTACCATCTATACTGAATATCTCATTGTGAGCGAATGGATTAGTAACTTCAAATACAACCCTTTCTTTTATAACCTCTACGAACTCATCTTCATATATTACAGGCACACCTAACATAGATATAGGATGAATTATTTCTATCTGTATAGGACACTCTATATCCATAGACGGAACTAATCTATAGGGAATCATCTCTACTTTGTTCTGCATCCCATTTAGTTTAGATGTACATAATAGTAAAGTACCTATTACCAAAAGTATATGTATTATACTTCCTAATATTCTTTTCATTATAACTCCTAGCTGTTTATTTTTTATCGTTTACGATACACATAATATATCAATTTCTATAGGAACTCAAAACCTGGTCCGATTCAGGAACCAATATGGAGCGCCTGTCACTTTGTCATAGTTTGGCGATTAACGACTTAATGC
>UEXM01002769.1_pt1 | contig 12002 bp, 18 predicted proteins | sample 1796661 | NCBI WGS metagenome assembly UEXM01 (sample SAMEA4772469, study PRJEB27181) | metagenome | reverse complement strand
TTTTAAAGCTAAAAAATATTAAATAACCGAACTATCAAGTGATAGTATATAATAACCAACGTTTAACTAAAACCAAATACAATGACGTTTTTATATACCCGCACTAATACGTGGAATAGTGCACCACCAAATGAGCAAACCATTAAGTTATGGGAACATATCACACAGAAGAAAAACTGGAGAATTGTTCAACTGCCTAATGGATTTTTACAAACCGAATACAAGTCAATGGACTCTGAAGACTGGACTGATGTAACTAGAAGAGAAACAATAGCAGGCGCAGAAGCCGCAATAGATAGCTCTATAGAACATTATTTAAAGAAACTAGAGTTTACCAAAGGACCGAAAGTAGTTAAAACCTTCGAGTAAGTATTCATATAAATATAATTTAATCAAATATAATGGAAGAAATAAAGCTAGTTAAAGACTTGGCTTTTGGTGAAACAGCTAAAAGTCAAGTGTTAACTGGGGTAGAAAAATTAACCAACGCTGTTGGTTCTACTCTAGGCGCAAGTGGTAAATGTGTTATAATAGAAGATAACACAGGAGCTCCACAAATAACAAAAGATGGTGTTACTGTAGCAAACAGTATAACATTAAGACATCCGCTAGAAAACATAGGCGCAACACTAATTAAGCAAGCTGCTCAACGTACAGTAAAAGAAGCAGGCGACGGAACTACAACAGCTACTATATTAGCTCATGCAATATTAAAAGAGGCTGAATCACATAGCTTATTAGATGATGTTAGAGCTATGAAAGAAGGAATTAACAAAGGTGTTGTTAAAGCTATAGAGTATATAACTAAAAACTCTAAAACTGTAAGCGGTAAAAAAATTACACAAGTAGCTACAATATCAGCTAACAATGACAGCGAGTTAGGCAGCACTATAGGCAAAGCTTTTGAAATGGTAGATGAAACAGGTGTTGTTATAATGGAAATAAACAACCAGCCAGAAACAACAGTAGAGCTAATTGATGGTGTTCAATATGACAAAGGTTTAATTAGTAATAATTTTATTACTGATAAAAACAGAGGTATTTCAGAACTTAATAATCCATTAGTGTTAATAGTAGAATCTCACGTAGAAAACATTAGGAAAATACAACCAGTATTAGAGTATGTAATTAAAAACAATGAGAGCTTATTGATTATTGCAGATGTTGATAAACAAGTTATGAACGCTTTAGCAATGAACAAAGTAAAAGGTAATATAAAAATAAATATTATCAACGCGCCTACATATGGTGTTAGTAAAGCAGAAACACTTAGTGATCTATGCTTATTAACAGGTGCTAAATTAATCAACGAAGATTTAGGTGACGATATGAATATCATACAACCTGATTACTTAGGAAGATGTTTAAGTAGTGTAACGGATAAAAACGAAACAATACTAAAAGTTGAAACAAACGAAAGTATTGAAGAAGTTATAAATAAGTTACAACAAGATCTTAAAAAAGAAAATAATCCAAATAAAGTAATTCAAATAGAAAAAAGATTAGCTAGATTAAAAGCTAAAGTTGCTACGGTAAAAATAGGCGCTAATTCTGATATAGAGTTAAAGGAAAAGAGAGATAGAGTAGAAGATGCTATATGTGCCACTAAAGCCGCAATTAAAGATGGTATTGTCCCAGGTGGTGGTATCGCTTTACTAAATGCTTCTCAAAATTTAAAACCAGAAAGTATTGGTGAAGAAGTATTATATTGTGCTATACGAAAACCTTATGAAACAATATTGCGCAATGCTGGTATACAAGAATATGTAGATCCAGATGAAGACGGTAGAGGATTAGATGTGGTTACAGGAAATACGGTAGATATGGTAAAAGCCGGAATTATAGATCCTTTATTAGTTACTAAAAGTGCATTAATAAATGCGGCTTCAGTAGCAACCACTATATTATCAACTGATTGTGTAATTAATAATGTTAGAGATGAAAGCAATAGGTAAATATATAGTGATTGACCCAGTAAAAGAAAACCAAGTTAAGACAGAAGGTGGATTAATACTAGGTGAGCAACAAAGAGAAGATATAAGGTATCGGCAGGCTACAGTTGTAGCTGTCGGTACTAATGTTGAAGGTATAGTACCAGATGATGCTATTTACTATGATAGGTCATCTGGCTTCAACATAGAGCTAAATAATAAAGAATACAAAGTCATCAAAGAGTTTGATGTGGTAATAGTTTTATAACATGAGTAGACTACGAAAAGGTAAAAAATTTAAAGGCGGGTCATTTGCCCAGACATTTAGAAAAGGAATAGCAATGAAAACGCCTTTTTCTGTAGTAGTTGCTGATGAAAATGCAGAAGAAAATAATGCTCTTGAAAATACACAAGAAGATGTAAAAGACGAAGATATGTCTACGGCTGCTAAAACTAGTTTAGGACCTAAAGATGAAGTACCTAGTGATGTTAATGTTTCAAGAGAAGAAGTAGATAATTACTTTGAAATGCGAAAGCAAGCTAAAGAAGAAGAAGCAGCAGCTAAAGCCAAAGAAGAAGAAGAAGCAGCAGCGGCAGCTGAAGCAGAAGCGGCTGAAGCAGAAAGAGAAGCTACTAGTCAAGGTGAAAACATAGCAGGCAGCTATGAAAAAGAGTATGATCCTACAATGACTGGTAAAGAAAGAAGACAAGAGTCTAAAGAAAATAAAGGCCAAATAAGAGATGCTAAGAAAACTGCTAAGCAAACGGCTAGGCAAGAGTTTAAAGACAAAAAGCAAGCTGCCAAACAATTAAAAGGAAAAGACAAGCGTCAAGCTAAAAAATCTGCTAGAAAAGACAAAAGAGATGATAAAAAATCTATAAGACAAAATAAAAGATCAGCTAAAAAAGATAATAGAAAAGCTAAAAGAAAAGCAAGAAAAAATAAATGAGAAGATTAACTTCTAAAGATTTAAAAGAATTAAATTTACTTAAACATTATAGAATTATTAGAAAGTGGGCGTGTAAGACAAGTGGTCTAACTGATGCAGATTTAGAACTATTAGTATACTTAGATGCAATAGAACATTTTACTAAGGATGATTTTAAAAAAGGTACGTACTCATATAGTTGGGATAATAGACGCTGGAACAGATTATTGAAACAAGGGTGGATAGTTGTGTGGAGAGAGAGAAATCGCACTACCCAAAAATATCATATATATAAAGTTTCCTACAAGTGTAAACAACTAATCAGTCGTATGTACCGTATCATGCTAGGTGAAGAAAATATGCCCACTAAAGTATTAGAGAGTAATAATAAATACTCATGGAAAGTTACAGCTAAGGCTATATCTTTCGTTAACAGAGATAAAACAAGAACAAATGCCATATAAAAAAGAAAGTCCATTTGCAAGCTTTAGAGATCCTAAAAGAGCTACTAGAAATTATAATCCAACAGATTTTCAAATGCCGGATATAAATTCTATATTTAATAAAACTGCTGACGGTGAAAACTTAGAAGATCCTAAAAAAGCAGATGATAAAGATCCTCAAAACAAGATCAACGGAGGACTTCTTGACAAGATTGATAAAAAGCCAGAAGAAAAAGCACCTATAACTAGAGCAAGTTTAAGACAAGATCGTAGAGCTGGAGAAAAAGAGTTTAATAAAGAATTACGTAGAATAAAAAGATTAGCTAAAGCTAACACTAAAGATATTACTTCTGAAGAAAGAATAAAGCTTGAGAAAGCTGAAGAAGCTATGAGGGGAGAAAAACAGTTTAGAAAACAAGCTAAAAAACAAGGAATAAATCCTGGTGATCTTAAAAATGAAGAAGGTAGTAGTGCAAATCAATATGCTGAGCTTAGTTTAAAAACAGCTAAAAAAGCTTTAAGAAAAAATCCTGAAGATCAAAGATATATATTAGATCAATTTGGTTATGAAAGAGGTTACAAAGGTGATGTGTACAACAAACTTATGGACTCAAGAGCTAATACAAAAGCTGATAAAAAATATGACAAGCTTGAGAAAAAAAGAGAGAATAGACAAATAAAAGATCTTGAAAAATATGGTCAAATAGGAGGTAAACAACTTTTAAAAGATTATAAACAGTTTGTAAAAGATCAAGAAAAACAAGAAAAAGAAGCTAATAAATATAATATACCAGTAGAGTCTCGTAGAAATATGATGATGGGGTCTGGTATGTATGATAAAAAAGAAAACATGAAGCAAGTAAATAGAAAAGGATCTGGCTTTCCAATGATACAGCCAAACCAAAACATGGCAGAGCAACAGCAAGTGCCAAACAGAGCGGGTAGAGGTGCAGAAAGTAATATACTTACTAACGATCCTAATATTGCTCAACCAATGAATAAAGTACCAGCTACTACCTTTCAAAGAAATGCACAGTTTAATGATATAGCTAGTGGACAAGGTATGCCTAACCCACAGCCGCAACAGATGGCCACTACTACGCCTCCAGCGCCAATATTTCCTCAACAACAACAGCAAGGATCTTTTGCTGCTTATTCTAACCCTAGCAGAGCTATAGATACTTCTAGTGAAGAAATAGCAAAAGGCGGTAGAAAAATGCAACAAGGCATGCAAGATTTAGGAGATAGTATGGATCCTAAGAAAAAAGAAAATAAAAAAGAAGGTCCACCTGAAGATAATGGAACTAGTATGTACAAAGGCCCAAGTAAAGCTTTAGTTGGTAATCAAGACAGACTACCTGAGCATTTAAAAGCTAAAATAGAAGCTGCTCCAGGTATGTATGGCGACGGGCCAAGTATGAGAAGTGCTTTTAAAGCTTTTGAAAATGATCATTTAAAAACTAAAGTTACTAAAGGTAATTTAAAAGCTACAGAGAGAGATGATGCAGCTCATATGAGTTACTTAAAAAGAGATGTCAAGTATGATAATACTCACGGCGGTAGTAAAAGACAAATGCTAGATGATGAAAAGCATATATCAAAATTAGCTGGTGATTTAAAATACGATGCTAGAAAAAAAAGATCGTAAAACATTAATAAATAATGTAATTATAATAATAACACATTAAAAATAAACAAATGAAATATATGAATCAACAGCCTGCAGGTAAGAAACTAAAGTGTGGACAAAAGCCACTAGGAACAAGAGTTATGGTTTCTAATAATTCTACAATAACGCCAACGTTAAAAAACATTGACAATATTGAGTATAAAGGCAACGCAGTGCTTAACGCAAATAAATAAATGAACACATTAGAAGATTTGAAGTTATATTGTTTAAATATAACATCGGCTACGGTTGTTAGTCTAGGTTGGCTAGAACCTGTTTTATCTATACTATTGTTATTAACAACATTAGGTTATACTGCTCACAAGTGGTATTTATTAAAGAATAAAAAATGAGATTAATAAAAGAAATTATTATTCACTGCTCAGCTACTAGAGAAGGCCAAGATATAAGTGTAGACACTATAAGAAAGTGGCACGTTGAAGGTCGTGGTTGGTCAGACATAGGCTATCATCTATACGTCGATATAAATGGTGAAATACACGGTGGTAGAGATATAGCTAAAATCGGGGCTCATTGCAAAGGGCATAATCGTAATTCTATCGGTATATGTTATGCGGGCGGAGTTGAAGAAGACGGTAAGACCCCGAAAGATACTAGAACAGAAGAACAAAAAGATGCTTTATTGTCAGTGCTTTTAACTTTAAAAGCTATGTATCCTAAAGCTATTATTTATTCACACAATGAGTTTGCTAATAAAGCATGCCCATCATTTGACGCAACTAAAGAGTATGAAAATATCTGAAAACACTGAGTTTAAAATTGATATAAAAACTGTAATTGGAATAATAATGTTTACTACTACAATAGTAGGAATGTATTATACTTTACAAGAGGACATAGCAGAAGCTAAAACTTTACCACCTGTACAAGTCACTCGTTTAGAGTATGAATTAAAAGAAGAGTGGAATGAAAAGATGATCATGCAGTTAAAAGATCAAGTAGAAATGCTTGAACAAACTCAAGACATACTAAAAGAAGAAGTTAGTATAACAGCTGGTATGATTAAAGATGGCACAGAAGCTGATGGTAAATTAGAAGAACTAAATAGACAGTTAGAAGAGTTGCAGAATAAAAAGCCTAGCACTAGAGTAATAGTGAAAGAAGTTAAAGTAGATAAAAAAGGTAGAAAATTATAATATGATAAGCGGTTTATCTTGTTGGAAAGGTTATGAAAGAGTTCCTGGCACTAGTGCCGGGCAAAAAGGCAGTTGTAGAAAGTCAAGTGGACCTTCTCTACGTAAAACTACAAAAGGTAAAGGTAGAAACTTTTTGTCTGTTAAAGAAGGTGCTGGCATGACCTCGGCAGGTAGAGCTAAATATAAAAAACAAAATCCAGGCAGCACGCTTTCTGCTCCTGTGACAAAGAAAAATGTAAAACCTGGAAGCAAAGATGCTGCAAGAAGAAAATCTTTTTGCGCTAGATCAAAAAGTTGGACTGGCGAAAGAGGAAAAGCAGCTCGAAAACGTTGGAGATGTTAATATGTCAAAGTTTAAATTAAAAGCACCTTACGGTATAGATCCCGTTGCAAGGTATGAAGTTCCGTTTACACCTGACAATGTTGGCGATGATAATGGTTTAGTTGCTAAAGCTAATGATAACGGTACTATGATCGTTAATAAAAATATTCCTTTAAATTCTAAACTTAGAAAAGAAGCAGAGTGTCACGAGGACCACCATTTAAAAGATATGATGGATGGCAAACTAGCTTATGATGACGACGCTGTTTATCACAACTTAGATGGTAAGGGTGTTAAAAGAGTTGACAGAAAAAACTTTAATGAAAGTGACAAGTCTTTACCTTGGGAAAAAAATGCTTATAAAGCTGGTGATAATTTAGAAGAAAAAGATATGAGACCTAATCCTAACAAGTTAAATGGACCACCTAATATGAAAGATGATACACCACTTGCTTTTCAAAAAATAGGATCAAGACATAAGTTTGGTAGAAAAGGCGATAAAAGTAAAGTTTCAATGAATGAAAACTTTGGTCCTTCTATGATTAAAAGATTTACACCTTTAGCTCAAAAAGAAAATGAAATAAGCGGTTTAAGCGAAGGTGATCCAACACCTGCTGGAACTACTTACACCCCAACAAAAAATGAAGATTACACAGGAGCTTCTGTTATGTATAATCCAGCTACTAATAAATTTGTTTATGATACCGGTGGAGAAGGTTCAATGTATATTAACTCTTTAGACGACGTTGCTGGAGGCAAAAATGATGGAAAGTTTGATTATATGAAAAGATTAGAACTAGATGAAGATAGTGGTATAGCGCCGGGTTATGGTCATGCTGCAGAAAGATATAGTTATAATAAAGAGTTTGACAGTCTTATAAAAAATACAACAGCTGCTAGAAAAAAGTATATAGCTGAAAACAACTACTTTAAAAATAATAGAGAAGATGCTTTAAAGCCAACAGAAAAAATGGATACCGGTAAAGGAGATGGAAGTACAGTTAGTTATACGTTGTCTCCTGATTTTAAATGGGACGATAAACAGAGTAACCTAGCAAACATGAACAGAATGGAGTATGTTTCAAGTTATTTTGATAAAGATGGTAATCCAAGTGATAAATATGCTGGAGGGAAATTTAAATATGGAAGAAGTGAAGGAGACGATGAAGATACAAAATATTTAGGTAAACAAAATCAGGTATTTAAAAATTCTTTAGGAACAAAAAATACAAAATATATATCAGATAATTTTGCTTCTTCAAATAAAGCTTTACAAGAATTTGCTAAAAACCATCCAAACACTTTTGAAATTTACCAAGGAAAATAACATAATGGATAATAAAAAAACGTTTAGAGAAACTAAAGTAGGAGCATTTTTAGCTAGCAAAGCTCCTAAAGTATTAACTGCAATTGGAGATATATTGCCTAATCAAGGAACTCTTGGTGTGGTAAAAAATCTTATAACAGGTGATAATAAGATTAGTGCTGCTGATAAAGAGCAGGCTATGAAGCTGATAGAGCAAGACATGCAAGAACTAAAAGAAGTATCTAGCAGATGGAGAGCAGATATGAAATCAGATTCTTGGCTAAGTAAAAACACTAGGCCATTAGCTTTAATATTTTTAACTACATCAGCCGTTTTTATGATGGCTGTAGATTCATTTCATTTACAATTTGATGTAGATGAGTCATGGATAAACTTATTAAAAACATTACTGGTAACAGTTTATGTAGCATACTTCGGAAGTCGTGGTGCTGAAAAAATAACAAAAATAAATAAATAAACATGAAAGGTTTAGAAGGAAATATGATGGCTCAACCAAGAGTGTTTGGGCATGATGCTGCAACAGTTACAGCTGGAGCAATAAATACAATAATACCAGCTATACAAGCTGTTGAAATAACTGCCGCTGGAACAGGCTATGCTCAATCAGATGTAGGTGATGAACTAACTCAAGTAGGAGCTACAGTACCTTCTGGTGGTACAGGCGTAGAAGTAGAAATAACCAGCGTAACTGCTTCTGGTGGCGTAGGTTCTGTTGCAATAGCAAGCGAACATTCAGGTAGTGGTTATGATATAGGTAACGTAATTACTCTTAGTTCTCCACCAAGCGGTGGTTCAGGACTTAAAATAAAAGTTTTAGCTAATGGTTTAACTTTACCAGGTTTATCAGTCGAAGATAGAGGAGCTGTTATATATAATGGAAACGCAGCACAAAGCGTTGAAGTTATCACAGAAGCAGGTAATGCAGTAACATTTCCATTAGTACAACCAGGAACAGTTGTAGGAGACAAAGCTCCTATATTAGCAAAAGGTGTTATATCAGGTTCCAATTTAGTAGCAATATACTAAAACAAAAACAAACAATTAAATTAAATTAAATGTCAAATATAAAAAACAGACTGCGTGGTAAAGTTACCAAAGCAGAATTAGAGAAAATTCAAGAACAACAAAATAAAGTAAACTCTATATTAATGGAGTTAGGTTATCTTGATTCTAAAAAGCACGCTTTATTACATGAGTTAGCTGATGCTAACGTTGTAGTAGACGGCACTAAAAAAGAACTACAAGATAAGTATGGTCATATAAATATTGATCTTGCCACTGGAGACTGGAAAAGAAGCGAAGAAGATGTCAGTGATAAGAAAGATTAGTATAGGTTCTGATTATAAAAATGATGCAATGCATTATTCTTTAGATCAAGAAGTTTATGGTGGGCATACAATATCTAATATTTTGTTTGACGATAAAGATAATTCATATAATATATATATAACTAAACTCAATGAAGTTCTTCCTTGGAAAAAGTTTAATAATAATATGGCTATATCTGTTGAATACGATCTTAAGTATTAATGAAAAGCTTGTATAGCTTCATTGTCAAACCTTTTAAATCAAGATATGACAATGTAAGAAAAGTAGGTGATAAAACACTTATTATTAATACTACAATAGAAAATCATTTATTTGTAAGCAAACAAGCGGTTGTTGTTTCTACACCAGCCGCTTATAGTTCACCTATTAAAGTTGGCGATAAACTATATGTGCATCATAATCTTTTTAGAAGATGGTATGATCAAAAAGGTAAAGAGCGTAATAGTGCAACTTATTTTAAAGATGATCTATATTTTTGTGCGCCTAATCAAATATATATGTATAATGGTAATTCTTTTAACAATTATTGCTTTGTTTCACCAGTGCATGATACTGACCATTTAAACACCAAAAAAGAAAAACCTAACGTTGGTATAGTAAAATATAGCAACAGCGCCTTAGAAGACGTAGGAATAACACCTGGAACACTTGTAACGTTTACGCCTAACTCAGAGTTTGAGTTTATTATAGGCGATGAACGACTTTATTGTATGAAATCAAATGATATAGCTTTAACTCATGAAAACAAAGGAGACGAGAAAAAATATAATCCAAGCTGGGCGAAAGGCAGTTGATGAGTTAGTTAAAGTTGCTAAAGAACCTATAGTAGATACAGGTGAGGATGTTTCAGCTGATAGATTAAAAAATGCTGCAGCAACTAAAAAGCTTTGTATTATGGACGCTTTTGAAATACTACAACGTATTGAAGAAGAAGAAGCAATACTAAATGGTGAAGATAAAACTAAAGAAGTAAAGTCTTTTAGAGGTTTTGCAGAAGGGAGAAGTAAATGATTTACGAACAAACTCTTTATAAAGAATTAAAAGATGTTGTTAATCCTAAGATATTAGCAAAACAAAATAGATTTAAAAAGTGGGAGTACGGGTATAACGTAGAGTATGATTTTGTAGTAATAAGTAAAACAGGTAAAATTGGAACAATCATTGAAATACAAGGTCTCCGCATTGCTCTACCAGCAGCAAGTGAACCGTTTAAACGAAGCGAAAAACAAGAGGAACAACTCTGGGAAAGATTTGAATACCCAAAAGAGCTACAACGAATTAAAACAAGATTTGACTGGGAAGAATATTCTTTAGATTTTAAAGAGAAATGGTACGATTATATTGATGATGAATTTACTAGACGAGAAAAAGGATTTTACTTTTATAACAATGGTGTTGCTACTTACATTACTGGCACTCATTATATGTACTTGCAATGGTCAAAAATTGACGTTGGAGCACCTGAATATAGAGAATCAAACAGACTCTTTTTTATATTCTGGGAAGCTTGCAAGGCCGATCACAGATGTTACGGAATTTGCTACCTTAAAAACAGACGATCTGGATTCAGTTTTATGGCAAGCTCGGAACTTGTCAACCAAGCTACAATATCTTCCGACGCTAGATTCGGTATACTTTCCAAGTCTGGTGCAGATGCCAAAAAAATGTTTACAGATAAAGTTGTCCCAATATCCGTTAATTATCCGTTTTTCTTCAAACCAATTCAAGACGGTATGGATCGGCCGAAGACTGAGTTGGCATATAGGGTTCCAGCATCCAAACTTACTAGAAGAAAGTTGGAAAGCAATGAACAGCTCTCAGAACTAGAAGGACTTGATACAACTATTGATTGGAAAAATACAGGTGATAACTCTTACGATGGTGAAAAGCTAAAAATATTAGCTCATGATGAAAGTGGTAAATGGGAAAGACCTGATAATATATTAAACAACTGGAGAGTTACAAAAACTACATTACGTCTAGGATCAAGAATCGTAGGTAAATGTATGATGGGCTCAACTTCAAATGCTTTAGACAAAGGTGGAGACAACTTTAAAAAACTATACTACAATTCAGACGTTACAAAAAGAAATAAAAACGGACAAACAACTTCTGGGCTCTATAGCTTGTTCATACCTATGGAGTGGAACTACGAAGGATTCATGGATTCTTTCGGACTACCTATCTTTACAAACCCAAAAGATCCAGTCAAAACAATTGATGGTGGATATATTACAACAGGAGTTATCCAACACTGGAACAACGAAGTTGATGGACTAAAAACAGATCAAGACGCTTTAAACGAATACTATAGACAGTTTCCAAGAACTGAAGCGCATGCATTTAGAGATGAAACTAAAGACAGTTTATTTAATTTAACTAAAATATATCAACAAATAGATATTAATGAAGAATTAAATAATATATCTTCTGTAGCTCAAGGAAGTTTTCAGTGGTTAAATGGAGTTAAAGACTCTCAAGTAGAGTTTTACCCAAATAAAAATGGCAGGTTTCTTGTTTCATGGGTTCCGCCGATAAAATTACAAAATAATATAATAGTAAAAAATGGAACTAAATATCCAGGTAACGAGCATGTTGGAGCTTTTGGCTGTGACTCTTACGATATTAGCGGTACTGTTGATGGTCGCGGCTCTAAAGGAGCATTACATGGATTAACTAAGTTTTCTATGGATGACGCACCGCCTAATCATTTTTTCTTAGAATATATAGCTAGACCACAAACAGCTGAAATATTTTTTGAAGATGTGTTAATGGCTTTAGCTTTTTATGGCATGCCAATACTAGCAGAGAATAACAAGCCAAGATTATTATATTATTTAAAACGTAGAGGCTATAGAGGTTTTAGTATGAATAGACCTGATAAAATTTATAACA
>UEXM01002768.1_pt1 | contig 12003 bp, 4 predicted proteins | sample 1796661 | NCBI WGS metagenome assembly UEXM01 (sample SAMEA4772469, study PRJEB27181) | metagenome | reverse complement strand
AGTAAGAAATTTACTATTCGAACCAGACACACCGCTAACAAAGATAGAAATGAGAAAATCTATCTTTGATGTTATAAGAAGACACGAACCAAGAGTAAAACTATTAGATGTGAGTATACTCCACAACACAGCAAATAGTTCATATGGAATCACCATAAAATATCAAATCGTAAACTCCCCGCAAGTTGAAAACTTGAGTCTGACGATGGAGAGACTAAGATGACAAATTACAGAAAAATTCAAATCAACGATCTTGATTTCTTCGGAATCAAGGACAATCTAAAAACATATTTAAGCGGACTTGACGAGTTTAAGGACTTTAACTTTGAAGGATCCGGAACTTCTATACTTTTAGATCTTCTGGCTTATGTTACACACTACCAAGGTTTCTATAATAACATGGTAGCAAATGAATTATTCTTAGACAGTGCAGTAAAAAGAACCTCGGTTGTTTCTCATGCAAAAGCACTTGGTTATACTCCAACATCTTCATCTTGCTCCACAGCAGTAGTTGATGTTACAATCAACAACACAGACACAAGCACAACATACCTGACAAAGAGAACGAAATTCACAGGAACCAAAGACGGTATCTCCTATATTTTCTCAAACCCAGACGTTGAAACTTTTGAAGTTCTGAACAGCACACAAAAGATTGCACGGAATGTTTCCATAGTCGAAGGGACTTGGAGAAACGCTTCTTTTGTTGTAGACAGCAATATTGCATCACAGCGGTTTATCATTCCAGATAAAAATGTTGACACCAACAGACTTACAGTAAACGTACAATCTTCAACAACAGACACGACTGGTTATGCAGACACATGGACAGCAGTGACAGATATTACTACTCTTACTTCAACGAGTAAAGTTTACTTCCTACAAGAAACCGAAGACGGATATTATGAAATTTACTTTGGGGATGGGATTCTTGGTTCTGCTGTTTCTGATGGTAATTTGATTCTGGTAGATTACTTGGTTTCAAATGGCACAGAAGCAAATGATATAGGTAGTCAAGATGCTACCAACGCAAGATCATTCAGTTCTTCCTTGGCCAATGTCGCGGACATTGCTGTAGTCACCACATCAAATGGTGGTAAAGGTAAAGAAACATTAGACTCGATTAAGTTTAATGCTCCAAAGGCCTTTCAGTCACAGAACAGAAATGTCACAACGAACGACTACAAGAGTTTTATAGAAACAAACTACACAAACGCCAGTGATGTCTTTGTTTGGGGGGGAGAAGATAATAACCCACCAGAATACGGAAAAGTTTTTGTTTGCGTAAAACCGACAAACTCCACAACACTGAACAACGAAGAAAAAATTAGTCTTCAAAACTTAATTAAAGATCAAAATGTAGTGAGCATAATTCCTGATGTTGTAGATCCAAATTACATCTACCTAAACATCACAAGTAAAGTTTTTTACGATGCAAACGAAACAACAAAAAGCACTAAAGATATAAAGACTCTTGTTGAAGAAAAAATCTTGGTATTCAAAGTTCTCTCTCTAGAAAAGTTCTCTCGAAACTTACGATACTCTAAGTTTGTGAAAGAGATAGATGAAACCGATCAGTCAATTGTCAGTAACGAAACTTCTATTCAACTAGAGAAAAGATTTAGTCCGTCAATTGGACAAGAAAAGTCCTACACAATAAAATTTGAAAACCCAATCTACCATCCAGTAGCAGGATATCAGCCGGTAATTTCATCTTCCGAATTTTCTTATACAAAGACGGACGGAACTGTTTGTGATGTTCACATTGATGATGATGGTAACGGAAAACTAAGAATGTACGAATTGATCTCTGGTGTTAGAACATACATCTTAGAAAATATTGGATCGGTTGATTATAACACCGGAACATTGTCCATTGAAAAATTAATGCCAACTTCTGTGGCTGGTGGTGTTTTAAAAATTGTTTGTGTTCCTGAAAACAAAGACATTCTTTCAGAAAGAAGTTCTATCCTAACACTGGACTCAAGTTCATCTGACTCTATCAACGTAACTGCTGAAGTATATTCCCCATACAGCACTACAATTTCACCTGCAAGTGTTTCTGTTCCTTCTGCTGCGTCATCATCCACTACTAGCAGCACTTCATCCAGTAGTTCATCCAGTAGTTCATCCAGTAGTTCATCTTCCTCGGGATCCGGTGGTGGTGGTGGATACGGCGGAGGGTATTGATAAATGCCGTTATTACTATTTGAACAGGCTGGTGGAGGAGGATCAGATCAACCGTCTTTGGTTGTCACGTTGCTCAGTCCCGAAGACGAACAAATTGAAAATCCAATCTCATCTATAATCTCAGAATATTTACCAAACTTTGTAAGAGATGATCACTCTGGTTTTGTCAGGTTTGTAGAAGCATACTATGAATGGATGGAAAAGAAAGAAAATCCATACGGAACATCGGCTACACTGATGGACACACTGGATGTTGACAGAACCCTAGATTCGTTTATAGATTACTTCAAAGAAACATACCTTCACGATTTCCCCAAAACTTTTGCAACATCAGTATCCGGAAACAAAGTAAACCAAAAAACAGTCCTCAAGAATATAAATGATTTTTATAAGGCAAAAGGTACTGAAAAATCATACAACCTCTTGTTTAAGATTTTACACGATAGTGATGTTTCTTTTTATTATCCAAAGGAAGATCTTCTTCGAGTCTCTGATGGTAAATGGGTAGAGAAAAAATCAATTAAGATTACCAGCGAAAATGGCAACAGTAACTTCTCAATTAGAAATAGAACTGTTGAGCAAATTGATCCTTCGCTAAACGGAGCAGTAACGGCTTATGCAAATGTAGATAATGTTTACCAATACGAATTGAACCAATATAAAATTACAGAATTGTTCTTAACAGACATCAACGGAACATTCACCCAAGGATCAAAGGTTCAATGTACACTAGCAGACGGAACTAAAATTATAGAAGAGATCTATACTGTTCCATCAAATGTCACTATTTCTAATGGTGGTTTAGGATATAAATCTGGTGACATTATTGAAATCGACACGACTTCTTCTGACTATGTTTCCGGTTCGGGTGCGAAAGGTTCTGTTACTAGAGTTTCGAGTACCGGAATAATTCAAACTGCTCAAATTGACAACTTTGGTGTCAACTACCAATCAAGCAACGATTCAAACTCTATACCAGTAACATTCACTTCGGGTTCTGGATTTGGTGCCTCTGGTTCTGTTGATCTGGATGCACTCTGTACATATCCCGGATACTATGCAAACAATGATGGTAAATTAAGTTCCAACAAAAGAATGCGGGACAATGAATTGTATCAGGAATATTCATATGTCTTGAAAACAGAAATTTCTCTTTCCGCATATAAAGAACAGGTTAAGAAATTAGTACACCCTGCGGGAACAAAGTTGTTTGGTAATATTTCTGTATTCGATACAGTATCAGCAGCAACTCCATACAGCACACAAGTAAATCAAAGAAGAATTCCCATTTTAGGAAGATATGCACCATACACATTTGAAACTCAAGATAATCTTCGAAGTGCAACCGGATCTGGTAGTGAAGTAGATCTATATCCCAGAGGATTCAATCCCGGTGCAACTTCACCCAATCACTGTTTGGGTAACACCGGAGGAAGATTAAATGTTGCTTCAACAGGAGACGGTGGATTTACAGTCGGTTCCTTCGTGCAAGGCGAAATAATTACAGCATCTTCATCTGGTGCAACAGGGAAAGTCTTTGGTTGGCATAGAAATAGTGCAACCGGGGGAGTCATCTTTGTATACACTGGTGGAACCGGAGGTGTTCTTGGGTTTGCAGGAACCGAAACTATAACTGCTGCTGCTGGACATACTGCAAGTCTTACTGCTATACAGTTGGGAAATGGAACAGTATATGAATTCGATTCTCCTGTTCATGTTACAGGTGGTGCTGCACTGACAGCGGGAGCGACTGCTTTCGGAGCGACTGCATACTGGGATGTCGAAAGTTCACCTCAAGTTGATTCTGGTACAACTCTCGCCATTACTGTGCAAAAATTCACAACCACATCGGGATATACTGCGGGATATGATTTTACAATAGGAAATGTTGCTACTCAAGGTCCCGACAGTAACGGAAATATTAGTCGCGGTATAGTAAAGGACTGGATACCCGGTGCATCTGGTTCTACGAGTAATACATTAAAAATACAACTAACATCTGGTGATAATTTCGCCGCAGGAACAATAAACGAGATAGATAATAAAACAGGAAGTATTTCAGTATCGTATACTGTAAGTGGTTCGATGGCAGAAGAAGCAAACTTCAGGAATAAAATTAAGCACATAAAACTTGACGACTTCTTAACACTTACACCTACTTGGCAGTATCATAGCGATCACGGATATACAATCTAGGGGATAACAATGGCATCAGATGCAATGACAAAATCATTTTCTCTCACCTTCGCCGAAGATTTAGCGAACGAGTTTAATAACGATCAAACAGATCAGTACTTCTTGTACTTTGGTAAGATAGATTCGTGGACTAATTCACCCTATTCTACCGCCAGCACTTCTACACCAGCAACTAATGTTGATTCTGTAGAAAAAGCAAACTTTGCAATGAGAGATGGTGTTGCTGCAAAACGAATTTCATCAAGAAACATTTACCACATGATTCCCAGAAACAACTGGACAGTTGGAACTGTTTATGATGAATACAACCACACGACAGAGATGTTGAGTACAACAACAGTCAAGACTTTCTTTGTGTATACTTCTACTGGAAACATATACAAATGTCTTGATAACTCAGGTGGTGGGGAATCCTCATATGAACCAGATCACACAATTACATCACAAGTATCATACAGTGATGGATATGTTTGGTTGTTCATGGGTAGAGTTTTAGAAGATGCAAAAGATTTTATAACAGAATCATACATTCCAGTTCAGTTTGCACTAGACAACTCTGATAATTATATTAACCAATGGAATGCTCAACAAGCAGCGGTGAATGGAGCAATAACAAAAGTTAAGGTTACCGTTCCGGGTGCAGGGGTTACTGCTGCTGCTTGGACAAAATCATCATACAGTGCAACCAGTAGCGAAGAAACTGACAATGAAGTTGGTGCAAATGCAGGTGTTGGTTCTACTACAATTGTTATTGATTCTACCGAAAGTAACGTGGATGACTATTATAATTCATATGCAATTTACATAAGCAGTGGGCCTGGTGTTGGACAAAGAAGACCTATTACAGATTACGATGCTTCTTCTAGAACAGTAACATTTGCAGAACCGTTGATTACCGCCGTCAATCAATCTGTCGGTGGAGTTCCGGGAAGTCGATATAAAATTATACCAAACCTTGTGGTTAATGGAGATGGCGTTTCCGCAGAAGCGATACCCACCTTAAATTCTGCATATGAAATTACAGGCGTTTCTGTTGTAAACAATGGATACGACTACACAATAGGTGAAATAGACGCATATCCAAAATCTGTATCTGGTGGTAACATTGGTTCTGACAATATTGTTGGTCCTACATTTGATGTGGTAATCCCACCAAACGGCGGACATGCAAACAATATTCTAGATGAACTTGGTGCCAACAAAATAATGATTAGAACTCTAGTAAAGGGTTCTGACACAAACTTCACAACAGCACAAGACTTTAGGCAAATTACTCTAGTCAAGAATCCTCTACTTCTCGGAGGAACAAACGATGGTAAAATTGCAGGGTCCGAGATCATAAGAAGAAAACAGTTGAAAGTGGTAAAACCTTGGTTTATGAATAACAGTTTCAACGATTCATCATTCGTTGCAGGTAATTCTGTAATGGGAGAAAACACAAGAGCGACAGGTAAAATTGAAGCATGGATCAGTGATGCAGATGGTTCCGTGGGAACTCTCGAACTTTCCAACTTACAAGGAAACTTTGACATCGAGGATCCTGCTTCAACCCTAACAAGAATTGTATTTCCATCAACATCAACTGGCAATACAGGAGATTTCACCGTAGGAAATGTTGTAAAACAAACAAATAGTGGTGTTGTCGCACAGGGTAAGGTAATTTCTTGGACTTCACCGGCCGGAGGTCCTTATGAATTAGTAGTACGAGTAACCTCAAACTCATTCAGTAACTCTACCATTTCTTTGAATAATTCTATATTAGAATATAATTCACTAGGAACCGCATTGACCGGAGTTGATTGGTTGCAAACCAGCGTGGTAGAGAGAAAGATGGGGGAACTCATCAAGCATTTCTCATCCCCAGATGGATCTACTTTTGAATTCTTTACTTTTCCAACAACAAATGGTTATCAAAACATTGCAAGAGCCAATAAATTAACAGATGTCCAAGACGAAGACACACTGGAAAGATCATATAGATTATCTACACAGATGGTAATTGAAGACAGCGGTTCTGGTTTAGGTGCAGGATCATATACTAAAGATGATATATTCTACCAAGTCAATTACGAAGCAACAGGCATTACAGGAAGTATAGTTACGGGTAAAATTGTAGATTGGTCTGCAACAAATGGAAACACTGGTGTAGTAACACTGAACGACGTTCGGGGTACGTTCAATACAGGTGGTTTCTCTGGTTCGGCTAATCATTCAATTACGTCAATTTCCCTACCAGAAATTAAAGTGGGATCGGGCGAAGTCTTATACATAGAGAATATAAGACCTGTAACTAGAGGCATAGAACAGGACGAAGAAATCAAAATCTTGATTGGATTTTAGGAGTAACACTTAATGGTTTACAGTTCAACACTTTTCAACACAGATCCTTACTGGGATGACTACGACGAGGAAAAAAAATTCCTTCGTATGTTATTTAAACCCGGCAGAGCAGTTCAAGGTCGTGAACTAACTCAACTCCAAACTATCGTTCAAGATCAAATTAAACGATTTGGAGATCATGTATTCAAGAATGGATCAAGAGTTCTTGGTGGAGAACTATCCAATCAAGATGTTACTTTCCTTCGGGTAGAAACAACCGATCAAACAAATTTTGATACATTGGATGTAACTTCACTAATTGGAACAGATCTTGTTTCAAATACTGCAATTGGTAATGATACAAGAAGAGCGAAAGTACTTCATGGTATAACCGGATCTACCTCTGACAATGACAACTATTACATTTTAATGGTACAATATGTTGATGGTGGTGGTGACGTTGGATCTCAGTTTACCGCTGGAGATGTTGTAAAAGGAACAACCGGAACTAACACATACGTTGCAAGAGTTGGAGCAACTCAAGGTGTTTCCGACACAGACGCTGCAATAGTAAACGGCGTAACAGGAACCGCAAAACTTACCACCACACAGGATGGTATTTTCTTTGTCGATGGGAGTTTTGTCAAGAATGACACCCAATCAACTTCTCCATTTTCTCTTACTGGTGCCAGCGAAAACATTAGAGATTTTTCTGCTCCTACGAGTAGAATTGGTTTTAACATTGACAAGACTATTGTAGAACATACGGAAGACTATACACTCCGAGATCCTGCATCCGGTTCCTTCAACTACAACGCACCAGGCGCAGACAGATACAAAGTAGATCTTAAACTTGACTTCAAGAATTTTGTAAACGACTCTTCATATGGTGCAAGTGGCTTTGGTGATCCTGACTTTATTGATATGGTTCGATTCGTAAATGGTCAGTTGAAAGCAACAACCAACTACACCGAATACTCTGAAATCGAAAAGAATCTTGCGAGAAGAACATACGATGAATCAGGTTCATACACCACAAAACCATTTGAAATTGACATAAGAGAATCTCTCTCTGATCTCGGTGGTCCTTACTCTTCGAGTGAAGGTGGTAGTGAAACTTCGATTGCGGTAGGACTACAACCCGGAAAGGCATATGTCTTTGGGTATGAGTATGAAACACAAGGTACACAATATGTTCTTATTGACAAAGCAAGAACAACTCAGACTCTAACTTCTCAACCAGTAAACGATGCAGTGTTTGGTCAATACATCAAGGTATCACCAAAAGCAAACATGTCGATGACTGGTGGGTTTGGTAACCTTCTTTCTAGCAACTACCCGTTGATTCAACTCAAAGATGGTGGTGGTAGAACTGGCTCTGCAAGAGTTCGTCAGATAATTCCAAACAACGACTTTGGCAATGCTGCTGGTATGACTGCAATTGCTCAGACATACAACATGTATATGTTTGATATTGATCTAGGAAGTACATCTGCTGGTATTACTTCGTTTGGAAACATTACAACAGTCGGTGAAACAAGTCTTGGTGACGGTAGTTTAACTGCTGGATTTGTAATCGGTACGGGAGGAACTTCTGCTACAGGAGGAACACTCCTATTCCAACCAAGTTTTAACACATCAATATTCCCACTTCCCGTTGGAAATTCTGTAAACAATGTTTCTGATTTATCATACAGAATATACAAAGGGTTTACCTTTAGCACCACAGACAAAGCAACAGTAACTACACTCTCATCTGGTAGTGATTCGTTGCAGTTTGTTGGTACGTCTGACATCACAGATGATAATTCTCTTTTTCCCACAGACAAGCAACAGTTCTATACCCTAACATGTAATCTTGGTGGAACCACCGATGCGGGTAGAACTGGCGAAAGAGTCTTGACTGACCTGTTAAAAATCAAGAAGTCTACAGATAATAAGTCAATTGAAATTGGACATGCAACAACTCTCAGCAAACAACTCCATCCCGGTGACTATACTTTAATTGCAACTATAGATGTTGCTGCTCCGTTTCTTTATAGAAAGAAAACAAAGACAGTAGGAACTACTTCGTATGCAGTTGACAACGGATCGTCTGTTAGTCTTTCTGGTTCTGCTGGTGCCTATTATATTCCTCTGAGTCATCATGATATCATTGACGTTACTACTATACAAGATAACAATAATACTGTTTCGACTGCTACCGGACTAGCAGCGGCGGATGTCAAAGATGCGTTCATTCTTGACAACGGACAAAGAGATAACTATTATGATTATGGTAGACTATACCTCAAACCAGATCTTGGGGTAGATGGAATTACAGGAAGTATTAACCTTACAATAACGTATGATCATTTCACCCATGCTGCTGGTGAAGGTCCATTTGTAGTAGACTCATACACTCACGCTACTTCTGGGTTTACTTTCGACAACATTCCAATATACACAAGTCCAAAAACTGGAAAGAGTTATTCTCTTAGAAACAGCATTGACTTCAGAGGAACAAAGCAAACCGATAATACAATTAAACCTGATGGATTGAGCATCAAGAGTTCCTCTGACTTCAGAGCAGACTACGCACATCACCTTTCCAGAATTGATAAAGTTATTCTTACCAAGGAAAGAAAGTTTGATGTTATTAAGGGTATCCCTGCTCTAAATCCAACGACTCCACCGGATCGTGCAGATGCAATGACTCTATATGTTCTGACTGTTCCTGCATACACATACAACATTGATGACATCAATACCAAGTATGTTGAGAACAAACGATACACCATGAGAGATATTGGTGCTATTGAAAAGAGAGTAGAAACTCTAGAGTATTATACAAGTTTGTCCTTGCTCGAACAGCAGACAGAAAACAGGTCTTTTGTTGATGCATCAGGAGATGACATCTTCAAGAATGGAATCTTGGTAGACGCATTCAGAGGACACTCTGTTGGTGATGTACTCAACCCAGACTATGCATGTTCAATTGACTTTGAGAACGGACACCTAAGACCTCCATTCACCGCTAAGGGTGTGGAATTAGAAAACCATTCTAATTCTGGAATCACAATCTCCCCTGACGGAATTGCAACTCTAAATTATACGATAAACCCACAGTTTATCTGGCAACCATTTGCTAGTAGTTGGGTGAAAGCAAACCCATTCAATGTTCCAAACTTCATGGGTACTCTTGAATTCAATGATCCGTTTGATAATTGGTGGGATGAGAACTATAAACCGACAGTCAAGATCAACAGTCAAGGCGAAAATGATCGATGGAAGGTGAAAAACGAAAACACCTCCTATGGTTTTGGTACTCAATGGAACGATTGGGAAGTAATCTGGTCGGGAAGAAATATCACAGAGAGTGATCTCTACAGTGATCGTGGTAGAGACTTCCTTGGTAATATTACAACCACCGATCTTACCAAGAATGTAGAACAGAGAACATCAATTGCAAATGATGCAGCGATTCGTTCTACAGAAACAATCAAGACGAACCAAGGACGAACTGGTATTCGTATTCGTAAACTACCAGAAAGACTTGAAAAACTGGTAAACGATAGAATTGTAGATGCAAGTGTTGTTCCTTACATGAGATCCAAGACAGTAACATTCAATGCACATGGATTAAAACCCAACACAACATTCTACCCATTCTTTGACGGAGATCCCGTATCTTCACATTGCGGGCCTGCTGGTGGTGTTTCTGGTGGTGCAATTGTATCGGGACCAAGTGGTGATATTGAAGGAGCATTCTTCTCTATCCCAGTCGGTAAGTATAAGTCTGGAGATAAACTTTTCAGGATTACCGATGATTCAGCAAATAATTTATCTCTTACAACAACGGCTGCCGATGGTATATATTACTCCGGTGGTGTGGTTGATCAACGAGATGGTACTATAGTATCAACAAGACCTATCGTGTCCAGAAGACAGGTAGTCAATGATGATTCTATTGTACGGGATGCTTTCGATAGAGATGTGTATATTAGCACATACGAAAATAATCTATGGATTGATCCTTTAGCACAAACATTTACTGTCAATGTAAATGACTTTGAAGATGGTATATTCCTCCATAGTGTCGATCTTTTCCTTCAACGAAGATCCGAAAATGTTCCAATTACACTAGAGATTAGACCTACCATTAATGGATATCCACATCTATCTAAGGTTCTTCCTCTGTCTAGTGTTTCTCTAATTCCACTCGCAAGTGAAATCAGAGAAGATTTCCCCGAAGCAGACACATACACCAGATTCAAGTTTAGTAGTCCATTATATCTTACTCCCGGCGAATATTCAATATGCGTTCGAACAAGCAGTCAAGACTATAACCTGTATAGAGCAACAAATGGAGCAAACGATTTAAATAGTGGTGGTTATATATCAGAACAACCCCATGATGGTTCGTTGTTTGTTCCTCAGAATAGTGGGATTGCAAACGTCAACCAATCAGAAAGTTTGATGTATAGAATCAACACATGTCTCTTTGATGCTTCTGGTAGTATTGAGACTAGAATATCATCCACTGAGTTTACAAATGAAAGTATGGCGAATACAGTCGTAGACACATTCAAGATTGTGTCTGGTGAACATTCTCCGAGAAATACCACTCTATCAACCAAAACAAATCTTGGAACTGTTCTATCAAATACAGATGTTATCCCCAACGAAAACATCTACTTAGAATCACCAGCAACACTAAATGCAACCACAGATTTGTCTATCACTTCTTCGTTGTCAACGACTAATGATGATGTTTCTCCTGTCATAGATTTGAAGAGAATGGACATTGTAACAGTAAGCAACAACGTAAACAACAGCACAGACACTGCAACAAACGGCGAGTTAAGTGCTAATGCAAATTCATCAAACAGTTCTCTATATGGATCGGGTACAGACAATCCAAATAAGACTGCGGGATCTGCTGCACGGTATGTTACTAGAAGAGTAACACTTGCGGATGGATTTGAATCTGTGAACTTTAAGGTTCTTATGTCTGTGAACAAACCCTCAGAAGGAACCGTTCAGGTATTCGTCAAACCCCTGTCAACAGAAGACGATACACCATTCGAAGATGTGCCATTCATACAGATGACAGCAGACTCTACAATTCCTACCTCTGGTAACGAGTATGATTTTTCTGAAATTGTATTCTCGTTGGGTTCTAACTTCGATAGACCAATTAAAACATTCGCTGTCAAAGTTTGTCTGTACAGTTCTTCAACAACCAAAGTTCCTCTAGTCAAAGACTTCAGAGCAATTGCATTGCAGGCATAATACTATGAATGATATTTTTAAAAT
>UEXM01002765.1_pt1 | contig 12011 bp, 16 predicted proteins | sample 1796661 | NCBI WGS metagenome assembly UEXM01 (sample SAMEA4772469, study PRJEB27181) | metagenome | reverse complement strand
TCCTCTATCGACGTCGTATTCATTTCCCACACAGCCGAAGCTCACGAGGTCAATGAAGAGCAGTTCTTCACTCAGGTTCCTAACGGTGGAACACTAGTCTCCACTGCTTTGGAGAAAACTGAAGAGATAATTGAAAAAAGATATCATCCGAATAATTGGAACATCTATACCTTTTATTGTGGTGACGGAGACAATTGGTCTATTGATAATAAGACCTCCCTGGAAGCTTTTCGGCGGCTCAAAGAAATAAACCAAGTAATGTGCTATACTGAGATTGGAAAACTGCATAAGTACGACCAGTACTCGCTGTTTAGCAATACCCCGCCCACCAAAAGACTATGGGACTGGATAAAGCTAATTGAGGACAAGAATTTCAAAAGAGTGCGCCTTCAAAAAAGCGAGGATATCTGGAAAGCATTTAAGAAACTATTTGGAGGCAGAACATAATGGCTGATTGGTCTATGGAAGAACTTCAAGACTGGGATAAGAAAATCTGTACCTTAGGTGAAGGTCTGGGTCTAAACTGGTATCCTATCGAGTATGAGATTTGTGATTACAAAGAAATGATAGGTCATATGGCTTATACAGGTTTGCCGACTCATTATCGTCATTGGTCTTTTGGTAAATCATTTGATAGGATACAGACAGAATATAATTTAGGAATGACGGGTTTGCCATATGAAATGATTATAAACTCAAACCCCAGCATCTCCTATCTTATGACAGAAAATCCTATGCCTACGCATATATTGACTATGGCTCATTGTGTTGGTCACAGTGATTTCTTCAAGAACAATAGAATGTTTTCTGAGACTGGCGCAGACACCGCAATTGATAGATTCAAGTCTTCAGCTAAAAGGGTAAAAAAATATATGGAAGACCCTAGTATTGGAGTAGAGAGGGTTGAAAAAATATTAGATGCCTGTCACGCTATAAAGTATCAGGTTCCTCGAACCCCTGGTATTAAACGTCGAGACCACAAAGAACTAAAGAAATATTATGAGAACCTTATTAGGAATGATAATACAGGCGGGTATGATGACTTTAATATCAATAAAGTTCCCCTTGAACCCGACACCAATCTTTTAGGGTTTATAGCTACACACAATAAAATGCTTCAGGATTGGGAAAGAGACCTTATTCACATTGTAGAGAAAGAATCTCTTTATTTTATCCCACAGGCTTGTACAAAAATAATGAACGAGGGTTGGGCTTGTATGATTCACGAAAAGATAGTGAACGCCCTAGGTTTGTCGGATGAATATATCCTGTCCTTTATCCGACTACACAATCAAGTAGTAAGACCTCACCTTGGAAGAGTAAACCCCTACCACTTAGGGTTTACCATTTTCAAATATATTGAAAAAAATATGGGCTTCGAAGAGTGTCTTCGAGTGCGAGAAACCCATAGTGATGAAACTTTCTTAAAAACATATCTCAATGAGGAATTATGCAAAGAACTGAATTTATTTAGTTTTTCATTCCACAACAGAGAGGGTTACAACAAAATAACAGAAGTTTCTTCGGATGAGACTTGGAGAACAGTGAGAGATGACCTAATTAAAGGTGTAGGTCTAAATAGTGTACCTGTGGTAATGGTAAAAGAGCTAACACCCGAGGGTACTCTAATCTTAGAGCACGAACATGATGGTCGGGACCTGGAGCTTTCACAGGCGAATAAAGTGTTTGAGCACATTAACGACTTATGGTATGGTGAGGTAAGATTTACCACCGTTATAGAAGATGAAACATGGGAGTTTTAAAATGAGTAAGAATAAATCAGACAAGTTTCTCAAGCTAGTTGGAAAACACCAAGAGCGCAAAAAAGAAGAAAAGTTCCATGGCACCCTCAAAGAGTATTTGGAAATTTTAGAAAAAAATACAGATGTGGCTAAACTAGCCCATAAGCGTTTGTATGATGTTATTAGCTCTCACGGCATTACAAGAATGACTGAATCCGACAGTCGTTGTAACAAGATTTTCAACGGTGAAGAACTTAGGACATATGATTATTTTCAAAGTAAGTTTTTTGGAATGGAGCGTTCTCTTGCTAAGATTATGAGATTTATGCGGTCAGCGTCACTCAAGGGAGAAGAAAGCCGCCAGGTTCTTCTTTTGCTGGGTCCCGTAGGGGCTGGCAAATCAGCACTTCTGGAACATATCAAGGGTGCGCTAGAAGAAACCGAACCTATGTATCACATTGAAGGTTGCCCCATTCATGAAGAGCCTTTACACCTTATACCTCGGTCGCTGCGAGACGAGTTTCAGGATATTTATGGCATTCGCATAGAGGGAGACCTTTGTCCCGTTTGTCGGTATCGACTCAAAGAGGAATTCAATAATGATTATACAGCTATGCCTGTCACGCAATCTTCTTTTTCTGTTCGAGGACGAAGAGGCGTTGGTGTAGTGCCCCCAATGGATGCGAATAGTCAAGATGTAACAATTCTGATTGGTAGCGAAGATATTTCCAAGTTAGATATGTATTCTGAGGATGACCCCAGGGTATTATCTTTGAATGGTGCCTTCAATGTTGGTAACCGTGGTATTGTTGAGTTTGTTGAGGTGTTCAAAAACGAGATTGAGTTCCTTCACACAATGATAACTGCCACGCAGGAGAAAAACGTTCCCTCGCCAGGAAAGGGACCAATGATTTACTTCGATGGTGTGATTTTAGCGCACTGTAATGAAGCTGAGTGGAACAAGTTTAAATCAGAAAATACTAACGAAGCTATTCTTGACAGAATCGTCAGGGTAAATATTCCTTACTCGATGGAAGTTTCCGAAGAGATGAAGATTTACGATAAGCTTCTGGGCTTGTCTGACTTTGATGGGCATATTGCTCCCCATACCCTAGAGATTGCAGCTATGTTTGCTGTGCTCAGTCGATTACATCCGTCTAATAAGGTAGATGCTCTAACCAAAATGAAGCTCTACGATGGCAAGGATGTGATTGAAAAGGGTACCGTTAAGAAGATTGATATCAATGACCTTCGAGATGAGGCAAGAGATGAAGGGATGACTGGTATTTCTACACGCTTCATTATGAAAGCTATTGATGCCGCTCTTTCTGACAGTGAGAGAAATATGGTTACCCCTATTTCCATTCGTGATGCCCTCATTAAACAGGTCAAAGACCAGATTGTAGTAGAAGATGACCGAAATAGATTCTTGGACTTCCTTGGTAAGACTCTCCACGAAGAATATCTCAATATCCTAGAGAAAGAGATTACTAAAGCATTTGTATCTGCCTATGATGAGCAGGCTGAAGCTTTGTTCAACAATTATTTAGACCATGCCGAAGCTTATGTGAATATGTCTACGGTAAAAGATAATGTAACCAACGAAGAGATTCATCCTGATGAAGCATTCATGGCTTCAATCGAAGAACAGATTGGAATCATTGGAACTGCAAGAGAGAATTTCCGGGTTGATATTACTGCCTTTATGTTCTCCAAACTGCGCAGAGGCGAAAAAGTCAACTGGCAATCTTATGCCCCACTAAAAGAGGCTATAGAATCTAAGTTGACTTCTTCTGTGAAACAAATCTCCAGGATTGTTACTAAATCCAAAAGCCGAGATAAGAAGCAACAGGGTAAATATAATGAAATGGTACAAACACTCATAGACGAATATGGATATAACGAAAATTCTGCTGAAGAAGTAATAAAGTTTGCTGCCAATAACCTGTGGCGTGACAGCTAGGGAACCTTAGGTGGACAAAGTATCTAAAAAACTTCGTATTCTACGGCAGTTCGTAGGAAATACCCCTATAGTTAAGATATATTATAGTATCGACGGGATTGAGACGTTTATATTTGCAAAATATGAAGCTGGAAACTTCTCCGGAAGCATCAAAGACCGAATGGCACTACAAATATTAGAGAGTGCTTATAGATTAGGCTCTCTCCAAGCAGGAGATACAATTGTTGAAGCCACTAGTGGCAACACGGGTATCGCTTTTGCAGCAATGGGAGCATTTCTGGGTCACCCCGTTCAAATTTATATGCCAAGCTGGCTTTCTAACGAAAGGAAGCGGCTTCTAAGGTTCTACGGGGCTCGTTTATTTGAGATTACAGCTAAAAAAGGTGGATTTTCAAAGTGTATTGAGTTAGCAGACAAAAAAAGTAAGAAAAATGGGTATTTTGGACCTAAACAGTTTGATAACACTTGGAATATTATGGCTCACGTCAATACGACTGCTCCCGAAGTCGAAAAAGCCTTCAAAAAACACAATTTAGGAACTTTAGATGCATTTATAACGGGTATGGGTACGGGAGGCACTATTATGGGGCTTCACCATTACTTTTCAGAGAAAAATGCCAATTTCGAAGCTTTTCCTATACTTCCGATATCCAACGAGGATGGAAAACACCAAATTGAGGGTATAGGGGATAGCTTTATACCAAAAATAGTGGATTTACAGTCACTTGGTGATATTTTACGGGTATCTGACGCTGATGCGTTGAATATTTCTAGACAAATCAATAAGTTAGGTCTATCTGTAGGAATATCTTCTGGAGCAAATGTTTTTGGGGCAATTCTAAAGGCAGAAGAGAAAAATCATCGTTCTAATGTGTGTACTATTCTTTGTGATGGTAATAAGAAGTATCTTTCAACTACGTTAACTTCAAATACCCCTCAGAACCTCTCACGAGATATAAAAGTATTAGATTTTGAAATATTTTCTTGACGTATCCACTTTTAGTGGTAATATACTGCTATGAAGAGCGAAATGGAAGAATACCCCATAGAAGCCATGGAGGCAGGGACCTTTGTTCGAACAAATAGGCTAAATAGGCTAGGAATCATTACCGATGCCTTTTATGGAGAGAAAGACCAAGATGACCAGCCTATAATTATCTACACTATCCTTTTGTTGCCTCAAAACAACCGCATAAAGAGGGGGCTTCCTGAGGATGAAGGTTATTTTCTTACCAATGAGTATGAATATGAAGTTACAGGATATTTAATGTTAAAACCAGCTAATCTAAAAGACCTAAACATCCAACTCAAAGGAGGATTGTTCTTATGACAATAAAACCAGCAGCCCTCCTTTTTGATATGGATGGTACCCTTACCGGGGCAAGACAAAAAATAACTCCTGAAGTAATAGACTGTTTGAGTAAAATACCCAAGTCGATTAAGTTACATTTAGTCACCGGGTCAGATATGGTCAAAGTAGAGGAACAAATACCTTACCCTATCCTATTAGAGTTGTTTGACCGGGTATATGCTTGCAATGGAACTATGGTATTTAATTGTAACTTAGATATGGATGACGAGACTAGAGCTTTAGAACCGGAGTTACTTAAGAAGGTTTCTCTAAGGGACCACTATTCTGAAGCTGACATCAATCACATTGTCAACGTATTGTTATCCATTGCTGCCAAGACTCACACTAAAATAAAGACTGGAACTTTTGTGGAGTGGCGAAATAGTCAAATCAATTTTTCAGTCTTGGGTAGAAACTGCTCTACTGAACAAAGAGAAAATTATGTTATCTGGGACACAAAAAGTAACGAAAGAAAAAAGATAATATCTGACCTTCGTAAAGAGTTCCAAGGATGGGGTCTGTCTTTCCGCTTAGGGGGTCAGATTTCTATTGATATTACGAGAGATGGCTGGGACAAAAGCTACGCTTTTGCGAATATGCTAGAGAAGCCAAGTCAGTGCGTTTTCTTTGGTGATAAAATTTGTCCCGACGGGAACGACTTGGACATAGCAATGAAAAGTGCTCGGTACCATAATGTTACTGGTCCTGCCGACCTAATTCTTCAGCTACAGGAATATTTATGAGGTATGCCTATGTTTACTCTAGCGGTTGGTATTCTATTAGCCCTGCTTTTGCCTGGTGGAACAATAATGCTCATCGCTTGGCTGAAATCAAGGCACGCAGCGAAGCAGCGAGAGTTATTGAAGAAGATAAACGAAAAAAGAAAGCTAACTCTGCAAAAATTGCAGAGGGAACAATATCGATATATGCGTGACGCTAGACTAAGGAACAAAAAGAAATGAAATATGTTTTAATGGGAGCAACAATCATTAATGGACTTATAGGTTCTTATAATATAATTTTTGCCTCTATGTCTTGGAGTGTCTTTAATTTTGTTGCCGCAGCAATATGTGCTTATAGTTATTTGCAGTTGGAGGATTGATGAACTGCTTTCAAATCGAAGTCCGTGGTATGACCTTTACAATCTGGGCTCCCACCATTCAGGATGCTCTAGAAACTTTTATGATTGATATGGAGTTTTATGAGGTGCCAAAAGAATTAGCTTCTATGGGCTCCTCTGATACAGAAGGTGATTTCTTTCCTGCTGAATGTAATGGTTTTTAATACATTTTTTTCTTGACTTACCTTCAATCCGTGATAAGATGTGTATGTAAGGGAGAGAGATATGAAGTTAGAGTCTGCTCTTAAAAAGATTCGCAATCGTGCCAAAGCTGTCAAGCGTGAAGTTGAGATTGAACAGTGTGACTATCACAACAATAACCATCCCAAGGTCTATGTTCACTTTGAAGGTTCCAACCAGCTTATTTCATTCTGGACAAACAGCGACGGCAGCATTAGTGCTCCTCATGTCAAGCGTCAAGGTGATGAGTCTGACCCTCACACGGACTACTTTCCGGGTTGCTTTTATGACAACATTACGCAAGCACTCAACTCGATTGCTCCGCTGCCTCCCAAGTACCCGGTTGGCTCGCTAGTCCGCTTCAAGGATAACAAGCGTAACAACCGTTGGAAGTTGGCAGGCAAGGTTGCCTTGGTAGTCCAAGCTGAAGCTGGTGGCAACTACAAGGTTCAGTACGATGGTAGTGAAGACCGCTACAACCCCTTCTACGCCCAGCGTGATATTGAGCGGGTGTCATAAAAACTTGACTCCTAGTCAATCCGTGATAATATAAGTTATAAGGAGAGAGCCATGGCTATCGCAAATCCCGAAGTAGAGTTTCACCTTCAAGATTTTATTAGTGACTGTGCAGTAATGCTCAACGAGCACTACGAGTCCAAGTTTGCAAATCTTGAGGTTCCGGAAGTCAAAGTCAAAGAGGGTGGCAAGTATTATAAAGTCATCAAATCACAGGGCGAATACAACCAGCACGTTTGGTTTTTCGTCAGCAAAGAGGACGGCTTGATTTGGAAGCCTGCTTCTTGGAAGGCTCCTGCTCGCAACTTCGCTCGTGGAAACATTCTTGAAGACAAAGCCAAAGACGTCATTGGCGTCTACGGAATCTAAGGAGAAAATGATGGATTACGAATTAAAAGAATTTGATGAAGATATTTTTATTCAGTGGTTCGCCGAGGAGGCTCGCAATGGCAGAATGCCAGCAGAGCGAATGCAAGAACCCAATTGGGGAGTCAGCCCTCAGTTTCTTATCAACTCCTCTTTTGATGCTATCGCCGCTGACCGAGCAAAGTGGATGCAGCCACTGATGTTCTTGGCTGGCATCGCCACAGGAATGGTTGGCGGAGCACTTTTGAGTTTAGAGTACCCTATTTATTGGCTAACCTTTTAAGGGGGATTTAATGTCAGAGAACAAGAAACAGTGGAAATGCAATTTCAAGCTTGAGATTATCAGCAAAGAGGGGGCATCGCTAGATGATTTTAATGCTTCCCTTGATAAATTTGTTAGTGATTGGATTGATGTTATCCCAGATACAGGAACGGCAGCGCCAGAAAGTGCTATTGACTTCTGGCAGGGCGGATTACATTTTCCACCAGACAATGAAGAATAGAGTTTAGGGAAACAAAATGAAAAAACTATATAATAAACGAAGATAAGTGTCAGGGTTAAACCCGAACCGAACTGGCAGGAAACATAAAGAGCCAGCGTCCCTACCTTCAGTACCCACATACCTTTGAAGAGTTGCGTGTGGAAGACGGTTTGTAGGGTTAGATACAAAACTATTAGGAGGTCAAATGTACTTGACCAAAAACTCTTCAAAAATGCGCTTGTAGCTCAGTGGTAGAGCGTTGCCTTTACACGGCAGGGGTCGTAGGTTCAAACCCTACCGAGCGCACCAAATGGTTCTGTAGCTCAGTTGGATAGAGCAACGGCCTTCTAAGCCGTGGGTCGCAGGTTCGAATCCTGCCAGAATCGCCAAAGGGTTTTTATTGGAGGATATATGACACCCGAACAAAAGTTTCAAGACTTGTATAAACAAATGTGGGATTTATGCCAAGAAAATAATTGGGGCGACCCTTTTTCTTATGCTCGTGCTAAAGAGATTTATGCAACGTGTGCGCTAGGGCATCAAATGCCAGGACCACATATGTATGCTGGGGCTGATGGAATTAACCAAGATGGGCAACCAGTAGAATATAAATCTACTACCGGAAATAAGTGCAAGGGCTCTTATACTGGTATTTCTGTACAAAAAACCTGGCAAGAACAGGAAAAATATCTTGTTACAGAAAAGATTGGCAAGTATCCCGAACACTATTATAATCGCTTTGAGGATGGTAAACTAGCAGAAAGCTGGAAGATGCCAGGTAAGAAAGTTTTAGAAATCTTGCTGCGCAAGTTACGAACCAAATACGATACTGTTTTATCAAAGAAAGACCCTCGTTTGGCAGCCGATATTACTTGGGGAGAAATCCAAGAGCACGGTGAACAAGTTCTATAGTTTGTGGTATAAAACAATATGATTATTCAAAACAAAGACGGCTTAGACTTCCTTTCGGGTATTCCAGATGAATCTGTTAGCTTAATCTTGACAGACCCTCCCTACATTACATCTCGTGACTCTGGCATGGATAAGTGGGTTGACCACATTGCCGAGCGTGATGCCGAAGGTGGCAACGTCTGTTCGGAGGACCAATGGCAGGAACTAAAAACTAATATTGAATGGAAACGCTTCTTTGCAGAGGGTAATGTCCATATCAAATACTGGGCTAAGAACCTTGTAAAGTATAAGAAGGACTACCTCAAGTACGGAAGCATCTACGGCAAGAAGTATGCAGTAAGAACAAACTACGGTAAATGGGATTCAGAGTTTTCCATGGAAGACTTACAGCTTTTCATCAATCACTTCTACAGAGTGTTGAAGCCTGGTGGTACTTGTATTGTATTCTTTGACCTGTGGAAGATTACTCCACTGAAAGATATGTTAGAACAAGCTGGTCCAACTACTCGCCGACCGATTCCCCGAACAAAAAAAGAGGATGAATCAGACGAACAGTTTGCAGCAAGAATTAAAGAAGTAGAAATCAATCCATTCAGGACATCTGGTTTTACACAGTTAAGATTTATTGAGTGGCTTAAGACAAACCCTCAGCCAATCAACAGCAAAGTAAATTACCTCACCAACTGTCGTGAGATTGCTTTGCTCGGCATCAAGAAGTCGAAACCAACTTTCAATAGTTCTTATGATAAAGGCGTATATGAGTATCCTATTCAGGGTGGCAAAGACCGCTTTCATCCTACCCAAAAGAACACAAAATTGTTTGAAGAGCTTATACTAAAGCATTCAAATGAAGATGATTTAGTTCTTGATTGTTTTCTGGGGTCAGGAACAACTGCCATAGCTGCTATGAATACAGGTAGGCAGTTTATAGGTTGTGAGCTAGACAAAGAATATTTTACAAAAGCTATGGAGCGCATTCAAAATGCTGAAACTTCTACGAAAAATCCCTAGAGAAGTAGGAGTCGCTGTCAGTGGCGGACCAGACTCTATGGCTATCTTAGATTTCCTAAGTAATAACCACAATGTGACGGCTTGTTATTTTGACCACGGCACAGACTTTGGTAGGAAGTGTAAAAGATTTGTGAAGAACTTTTGTGACAAAAAAGATATTCCTCTTGTTATTGGAATTAATTATAACTCTTGTCCGCCAGAAAAATCTCTTGAAGAACACTGGCGTGATGAGCGATACAAGTTCTTTCATAGTTTCAATATGCCGATTGTTACGGGTCACAACTTAGACGATGTGATAGAGTGGTTTTTATTCTCTTCTATGCACGGAAAAAGTAAAGTTATCCCCTACAACAACAAAAATGTAATTAGACCTTTTATCTCCACTTCTAAACGTTCGCTCGAAGACTGGTGTGTTAGGAAGGAAGTTCCATTCCTCACTGACCCAGCAAACGCAGACAGAAAGTTTATGAGAAGCATTATCAGGCACGACATTATGCCACACGCTCGGCTGGTAAATCCGGGAATGGAAAAAACATTTAAGAAACTTGTAGAAAAGGAGTATAATAACATCTGAAAGGACTTGAAGGGGGATAGCTCAATTGGTTAGAGCACTGGTCTCATAAACCATAGGTTCCGGGTTCAAGTCCCGGTCCCCCTACCACGCCCGAATAGCTCAATTGGTAGAGCAGCGGTTTTGTAAACCGAAGGTTGCGGGTTCAATTCCTGCTTTGGGCACCACAAGCGGCTATCGTATAATGGTTATTACCTCAGGTTTCCAACCTGATGACCTCAGTTCGATTCTGAGTAGCCGCTCCATGGAAGAGTGTCCGAGTGGTCGATGGTGAGGCACTAGAAATGCCTTGTACAGCGATGTACCGTGGGTTCGAATCCCACCTCTTCCTCCAGCCTCGCCTTCGGGCGGGGCTTTTTTATTATAAGGCAGCTATATAGTATTAGTTCCAATCAAGTATATCCTGGGAGGATTTATAAATGGCTGTAGCTATTACTCAAATAGGTGGACCTTTTGGCAGTATTATTGTTCGAGATACAGATTGCAACAACTCTGCTACTACTATTGCAAACCCAACCACAGGCAGCATAATACAAATAGCTATTGACAACCCTAACACAACGGCTGTATATTATAAGATGGCTGACACTGGCTCTCCAGTAGTTGGCACGACAGCAGCAGACCTTGTTGTTAGAGCTAGGGCAGCCTCAGTAGCGGGTCAACACGTTCGCACAACCGTACAGTTTGGTTTCCAAGAGATGCCTTTCAGTACGGGATTTAGTAGTTGGTGCGTAACAACCGCAGCAGAAGCAGGTAATACATCGCCCTCCCTGAAGGTCTCAGCTTCTTATACTATTGGCGGCTAAAATAAAAGAAAATATTTTATGAATAAGATACGAGTTTGTTCGTCTTATTGTTGCTCGCCAGACTAACTAAGGTGAGTACTCAAAACAGTTATAAAAACGTTTTGTTTTAGTGTTACCCAAAATAGTTTTATGAGTAGAGCTAACTAACAAAGCTCTTGGTAAAGTAAAATATAACCATTTTGGAGGAAAATAAAATGGCTGTAATAAATGATGGAAGTAACTTAGGTTTAGTTATTCAAAAGAACCATATTAGAACAAAGACCGACTTTGCTGGTGCATTGCTGATTGGTCACAGCGACGTCAGCGCAGGGCTGGATGGTCAAGACTTGAACACTGCTTTGGGGCGTATTTGGTCTTCTGGTAGTAGTGAGGCTTCTAGCCGTCTGTCGGGTGATACTTCGATGGGTGCGGTTGTGACTGCAAACAAGTCAACCAGTGACTCGGCTGAATTGTCTCTGACAGGTCGTGTTAGTACTGAAGAAGACAGCCGAAGCGAAGCAATCTCGAACGAGGCTTCTAGCCGTCTGTCGGGTGATGCGTCTGTGAAAGTTGCTTACACTGCTGCTGATACTGCCCTGAGTTCTGGGCTGTCTACGGTTGACTCGGCTAACCTTTCGAGTGCATTCTCGGCTGATGTCGTGTTGCAAGCTGCTCTGTCTACAGTTGACTCGGCAAACCTGTCTACTGCCGAATCGCTAGTTGCTTCGGCTACCGTTGCTTACGCTGACGCTGATACGGCGCAGACAAATGCTCTGTCTATCGTTGACTCGGCTAACCTTTCGAGTGCATTCTCGGCTGATGTCGTGTTGCAAGCTGCTCTGTCTACGGTTGACTCTGAAGAGGCTTCTAGCCGTCTGTCGGGTGATGCGTCTGTGAAAGTTGCTTACACTGCTGCTGATACTGCCCTGAGTTCTGGGCTGTCTACGGTTGACTCGGCTAACCTTTCGAGTGCATTCTCGGCTGACGTTGTACTGAGTGCTGGATTGTCTAC
>UEXM01002764.1_pt1 | contig 12011 bp, 20 predicted proteins | sample 1796661 | NCBI WGS metagenome assembly UEXM01 (sample SAMEA4772469, study PRJEB27181) | metagenome | reverse complement strand
TCATTACAGCAAATCAGATTTGGACTACACCTTAGACGTAAATCAGGTCTTTGATAATTTATACGCAGGAGATCCGCATGAAGAAGAGTAAAGGTTATAACCGAGGCGGCAAGACCAAGATGGGTATGGCTGGCGGCATGAAAACCAAAATGGGCATGGCTGGCGGTAGAGAGGCCAAGCTGCCTATGGTTGAGAAAAACGGAGAAATGGTTCCGTTCTTTGCTGCTGATGGTAAGGGTAAGATGATGGCTGGCCGCATGGTTCCTAAGACCAAGGGCTACTTCAAAGGCGGCAAGGTCATGCAAAGCAAGATGGCTACCAAGGGCGGCAAGCGCGGAGGCAAAGGATAATGCGTAGACCAACTAGAAGAATTAAAGACAGGCCAGTACAGACCAAAACAGCTGCAGATAGAAGTGGCGGTGGCGGTCAAACTAGGCAGTCTCGGCTAGACGATCTTGCTGACGCCAAAGACAAAAGAAAATTGCAGGGTGTTGCTGATCGTAAGCAGGTTTTTGCTAATGGGGCGCTAGACGTTAAAACGCCTCCTGCTGCGAGTGTGAAACCGCCAAAGGCAGACAAGCAAAACATCTCTAAAGTTGAGCCACCCAAAGCTCCAACAGCTAAAAAGAAGCCAGAGGTTTCTAAGCCTGCTTTAACTAAAAGACCTAAAGTTACAGGCAAAGGCACAGACATGAAGTCTAGGGATGTAACAAGTGAAGGCCCGTCTGGTAAGCGAACACTTGCTAACGTAACTGCGGAACAGTTAAAAGCTGCGGGTCTAACTGGTGGGCCAAAAGGATTACGCACTTATTTGAATAAATTCAACGAGCTTGGCAGAAGGCCAAAACCGTCTGATTTCAAAAAAGTAAAACCAGCTACAAAGCGTACTGGCTCTGCTCGTAAGATGAGTGAGCGTAAATTCAGTGGTGGCGGCAAGGTTACAGTAGCTAGAGGTTCTGGCGCTGCTCGTCCACAGAAGTTTAGGAAAAATGGATAAATGGCTGTTGAGCGCCCATTAGAAACTCCAATGTCTCCCATGATGGAAGGGGAGGCTTTAGAGATTGAAATAGTAGACCCTGAGTCTGTTTCTATTTCTTCTGGAGATGAAACTTTTTTTGAGTTTGATGCTGATGAGTTTCAAGGCGAAGTTCCTCACGATGCAAACTTAGCGGAGTTTATTGAAGACGATGTTCTTGATGGAATAGCGTCCGATCTGATTGGTGCTTTTAAGGCAGACAAAGAGAGTCGTTCTGATTGGGAACGTTCTTACATAGAGGGATTAGATCTTCTTGGCCTGAAGCATGAAGAAAGATCCACCCCTTGGGATGGCGCTTGTGGTGTTTTTCACCCGCTTCTTACTGAGTCAGTAATTCGTTTTCAGTCTCAAGCAATACAAGAGCTATTTCCCGCGAGAGGGCCAGTAAAGACAACCATCGTTGGCAAGATGGACTCTGAGAAAGAGAAGCAAGCCAACAGAGTACAGGACTACTTGAACTACTTGGTCACAGAAAAGATGACTGAGTACAGGTCAGAAACGGAAAAGATGTTGTTTTCTTTGCCTCTGGCTGGATCTGCTTTTAGAAAGATTTACTTTGATACGAACATGAATCGCCCTTGCAGCATGTTTGTTCCCGCTGAAGACTTTGTTGTGAGCTATGGCGCTTCTGATCTTATGACCTGTGAACGTGCAACTCACATAATGAAGCGCACTGGTAATGAAATAAGAAAGTCTCAAGTTTCTGGGTTTTATGCTGACGTTGATTTACCCTCTCCCTCATCAAGCAGTGACTCCGATAGGGTTCTAGATAAGTACAATGAGCTTACTGGCGATAGCCCAAGCTATGAAAATGACAGCAGGCACACCATTTTAGAGATGATGGTTGATCTAGACCTTGAAGGGTTTGAGGATACTGACAAGGGTGAGCCTACAGGCATTCAATTGCCGTATGTCGTAAGCATTGAATTGTCTTCTAGAACTATTTTGGCTATCCGAAGGAACTACTACGAGAACGATCCTGACAAATTAAAGCGTCAGCACTACGTTCACTACCAGTATATGCCCGGATTGGGCTTCTATGGGTTCGGATTGATCCACATGATTGGCGGTTTAGCCAAGTCAGCGACATCAATACTGCGCCAGTTGGTAGATGCAGGCACCTTAGCCAATCTTCCGGGCGGTTTGAAGTCTAGAGGATTGCGGATTAAGGGCGATGACACGCCAATTATGCCGGGAGAGTTCCGTGATGTGGACGTTCCGGGCGGCACAATCCAAGATAACATCCGATTTTTGCCTTACAAAGAGCCAAGTACGGTTTTGTACCAGCTTATGGGCGATATTGTAGAGGAAGGACGCCGTTTTGCCTCTGCTGGAGACGTAAAAGCGGCTGATATGAACGCTGAAGCGCCTGTTGGCACCACTTTGGCGATTATGGAACGCTCTATGAAGGTGATGAGCGCGGTTCAAGCCCGTTTACATGCCTCTATGCGCGTTGAATTGCGTCTTTTGTCCGATATTGTGCGAGATTTTGGCCCTCAAGAGTACCCATACACTGAAGATGGGCGGGATTTGACCCGTGAGGACTTTGATGACCGTGTTGACATCATTCCTGTTAGTGATCCTAACGCTGGAACGATGGCACAACGGATTATGCAATACCAAGCAGCACTACAATTGGCTGCTCAAGCTCCAGATATGTACGATTTGCCTTTGTTGCACCGACAGATGCTTGAAATCCTTAATATCCGTGATGCAGATAAGATTGTTCCGCTTGAAGACGAAATGACTCCAGTTGATCCTGTTTCTGAGAACATGAACATCATTAACGGAGAGCCTGTTAAGGCATTTATTTACCAAGACCATGAAGCCCACATACTGGCTCATAAATCTCTTATAGAAGATCCTAAGATTATGGAGATTATGTCTAAGAGTCCGAATGCTAAACAAGCAGGAGCCGCTCTTGCGTCCCATATACAGGAACACTTGGCGTTCCAGTACAGGATGGAGATTGAAAAGCAGCTTGGTGTTCAATTGCCTCCTCCAAGCGAGCCATTACCTGAAGACATTGAATATCGTATATCTCAACTGGTAGCTCCAGCAGCAGAACAGCTTAAAGGAAAGAATCAACAGCAAGCACAAGCTCAACAAGCGCAGCAGCAGGCACAAGATCCAGTAATACAGATGCAACAAAAAGAGTTGCAAATTAAAGAGATGGAAGCGCAAACTAAGGCTCAGTCCGAAATGGCTAAGATACAGTTGGATATGCAGAAGGCTGTTCAACGATCTCAGCTAGATCAGGCGAAGTTAAGTCTTCAAGAGCGCACTGAAGAAGCCAAGCTTGCTTTGAGGATTGCTGAAGACAAAGAAAGAAACGAGTTGGAAGCCCGAAGAATAAGCTCTAAAGAGCAAATAGAGGGCTTGAAGATTGGAAAGGATATAGCGGAAGACCTATTGGATGGATAAATTTTCTCCAACAAACTCTTTTGATTTCCTAAGACAGTCTTTTCGCAACCAGATGAATGAGTACAGTGACCACATAGCAGGTGGTGGCTGTAAAGATTTTAGTGAATACACAAAATGCTGCGGGATAATTGAAGGATTGGCCCTAGCAGAACGTGAACTTCTAGACCTGAAGAGTAGGATAGAAGAAAACTGATTCTCCGCATAAGCGGTGCAAGCGACTCTGGACGCTTTTTTCCAGTGCAAAGGACAACTAATGAGCGAATCATTAGCAATAAACGATGACGAAAGCTCGCAAGAAGATGAGCAGTCACGCAAAGCAAAGCAACTGCCCCAGCCAAGGGGCTATAAGATACTTATTGCTTTACCAGAACCCGAAGAAAAAACAGCGGGTGGCATACTCAAAGCCACCGAAACGCTGCACAACGAAGAAATAGGATCAATCGTAGGTATGGTTTTGGCTCTAGGGCCAGATGCGTACAGCGACAAACAGCGGTTTCCGTCTGGGCCGTCCTGTAAGGAAGGTGATTTTATTCTTATGCGGTCTTATTCTGGAACCAGATTTAAGGTTCACGATAAAGAGTTCCGCTTGATTAACGACGATAGCGTTGAAGCTGTTGTGGAAGATCCACGGGGGATTGTTAAGGTATGAGTGAAGTTCAAGAAGATTTTCAAGAAACCTCGTCTGAGGATAAGTTCTTTGGTGTTAAACACACTATAGGAACCCCTATTGATGAGCCTACTACATCTGAGCCTGATGATTTTGAGTTGGAGATTGTTGATGATCGTCCAGAAGAAGATCGCAGACCTCCCAAGGTAGAGGCCACATCAGAAGAGTCTGATGACGAGGAACTTTCTGGTTATAGCGAAAGAGTCCAGAAAAGAATAAACAAACTTCGCTACGAGCAAAACGAAGAGCGTAGGCAGCGAGAAGCTGCTGAAAAGCTGCGAGAAGAAGCAGTCGTTGTTGCTCAGACCCTCGCTGCTAAAAACAAAGAGTATGAATCTCTTATTAGCCGTGGCGAGTCTGCTTTAGTTGGGCAGATAAAACAAAAAGCTCAAATCGCTTTAGAGTCTGCAAAAACCTCATATAAGAAAGCTTATGAGGAAGGCGATAGCGAAAGTGTTGTTTCGGCCAATGAGCGTCTAATGATGGCTCAAGCCGAGTTGAGAGAAGCTGAGAAATACGAGTCAAACATTGCTCAACAGGTTCAGGCCAGAGAGCAACAGTACCAGCAACAACCTCAACAGTACCAACAGCCAGAGCCGCAGTATCAACAACAGCCTGTAGCGCAACCAGAGCCTGAAGCCCAGAGATGGGCGGCTGAAAACCCTTGGTTTATGAGGGATGGTTATGAGGAGATGACGAGCCTTGCATACGGCACTCATACTGCTCTTGTGAGACGCGGGGTTGCTCCTAACAGCAAGGAGTATTTTGATACGGTAGACGCAACAATGCGTCAAAGATTTCCAGACTACGATTGGGGTGATTCTAGCGATACAGATGGGCGTAGCGCGACTGTGAACCCTAATCAACCTTCGTCGGTGGTGGCACCTTCTTCACGGAATAACGGTGCCAAACCGCGCAAAATACAGTTAACGCCTAGTCAAGTCGCTCTCGCCAAGCGAATCGGACTTACCAATGAACAGTACGCAAGACAACTCTTAAAGGAGAGAAATTGATGACTGACGAGCGCACACCTAGAGAAAACGAGACGCGAGAAGCGTCTGCAAGACCTAGTGATTCATGGATTCCAGCTTCTATTCTGCCTGATCCAAAGCCGCAAGACGGCTGGGTGTTCCGGTGGGTTAGAACTAAGACTCTTGGTGAATCAGATAATGTTCATGTGTCTAGAATGTTCCGAGAAGGTTGGACGCCTGTAAAGGCCGAAGATCATCCAGAACTTATGCTTTCTTCTGATGTTGGATCTCAATTTGAGGGCAATATAGAGGTTGGCGGTTTGCTTTTATGTAAGGCTGATGAGGCTAAGATGAAAGCTCGTACTAAGCACTTTGAGCAGGTAGCTGATAATCAGATGCAGTCCGTGGACAATAATTTCTTGCGCGAAAACGACCCTCGTATGCCGCTGCTCAATCCAGAGCGAAGCACACGGGTGTCTTCATTTGGTAAGGACTAACCTCTGGCAAGGGGTTGGTTGATTAACTTGAGGAGGCCACTATGGCTACCGCTGCAACCCCTATGGGTGCTGAACCAGTTGATACTTTAAGTGCGAGCGGCTCTTTTTCGGGCAAAGTTCGTCACATTAAGATCGCCAATGCTTACGGAACTGCTATTTTTTATGGCGATTTCGTAAAATTGGTTGCTGCTGGCACCGTTGAAAAAGCCGCCGTAACAACTTCTGTTGTTGCTGGCACTGTTGGAATCTTTGTAGGCTGCGCTTACACAGACCCTTCAACAAACCAAAAGACATTTAATCAGCAATTCCCAGCATCAACTGCTGCGGATGACATTGTTGCTTATGTCGTTGACGATCCTAAGTTGTTGTTCCGTATGCAAGGTGATGAAGCTATTGCTCAAACCGGACTAGGAAACAACATCTCAGCAGTTAACACTGCGGGATCAACCTCCATCGGACGAAGCAAGAACGCCTTAGACGGCGGCTCTATTGCTACGACCAATACATTACCACTGCGTGTCGTTGATTTCGTAGATGGCCCAACCAGCACTGTAGGTGATGCATTCACAGATTGTATCGTTACTTACTTGCCTTTGAGCCACGCTTACGAAACCAAGCTCGGCGTTTAAGGAGAATTAGGCAATGGCAATTTCAAGAGCGCAAATGCTTAAAGAACTCCTGCCGGGGCTTAACGCCTTATTTGGTTTGGAGTACGAAAAATACGAAGATGAACACACTCTCATTTATGAGACTGAAAGTTCTGATCGTAGCTTTGAAGAAGAAGTAAAGTTGAGTGGCTTTGGTGCTGCTCCCGTTAAGGCTGAAGGTGCTGCAATCTCTTACGATTCAGCGCAAGAAAGCTATACGGCTCGCTATAATCACGAAACGATTGCGATGGGCTTTGCTATAACCGAGGAAGCGATGGAAGACAATCTTTACGATTCTCTTTCTGCTCGCTACACAAAAGCTTTGGCACGGGCTATGGCCTATACCAAGCAAGTTAAAGCAGCGAATCCGCTTAACAATGGCTTCACCAGCTTCCAATCTGGAGATGGTGTTACGTTGTTCAACGCTTCGCATCCATTAGTCAACGGTGGAACAAATTCCAACCGTCCGTCTACTGGTGCTGACTTGAACGAAACATCGCTTGAGCAAGCAATCATTGAGATTGCAGCGTTTACCGATGAGCGTGGCTTGTTGATCGCAGCGCGTCCTCGTAGTTTGGTTGTTCCTCCTGCACTGATGTTTACAGCAGATCGTCTGCTAGAGACTACTCAGCGCGTTGGCACTGCTGACAACGACATCAACGCTATCCGCAACATGGGTGCAATCCCCGGCGGCTACGCTGTTAATCATTATTTGACTGACAGCAATGCGTTCTTCATCATCACTGACATACCAAACGGTATGAAGATGTTTGAGCGTACTGCGCTAGAAACGTCTATGGATGGTGATTTTGATACGGGTAACGTGCGCTATAAAGCGCGTGAGAGATACTCTTTCGGTGTATCAGATCCGTTGGGAATTTACGGATCTCCCGGCTCTAGCTAGAGCAACTTAAATGAACTGGGCTACCTTCGGGTGGCCCTTGTTCTTTTCCTGACTAATTGTTCCACGTGGAACAATCAGACTAACCCAGACAGGAGATTACAATGGGTACTACGACTTTCACGGGTGCGATTCGTTCTGAAAGCACCTTCAAAACTGTAAGCAAAAACAGCACCTCTGGTGCTATTACTGAGGTTATAACTGTTGGTGACGGCCCCGTTAGCCTTGCCGATAGCAATGTAACTTTAACTAACGCCACCCACAGTGGACGAATATTGCTTGTTCCTGATGGTGGGCAAGACAACACCTACACCCTACCGGCACCTATTGCTGGGTCTGTGTTTAGGTTTGTTTATGCAGGTGGCGCGGCTGATGGTACTGATGCAATCATCGTTACCCCCGGCAACACTAATTTTTACATTGGTGGTGTTACATTTTTAGATACTGACAACGAAGTTAGCGCAGTATTTTCTGACGGTAACTCAAACAGCAGTATACAAATCAACGTACCTGCTGGGTTTGATGTGACAATTATTGGTCTGAACACTACTAATTATCAGATTTTCGGCACTGTTACGGGCGCAACTGCACCTGCATTTGCTGATCAGTAATAGGAGGTTAGCATGGCCGATGCAGTAGCAACTCAAACTATTGAGGATGGCGGCAGCACCGCCATTTTCAGGTTTACAAATGTCAGCGATGGAAGTGGTGAAAGCGCGGTCACAAAAATCGACGTATCAGCCCTTACTGCTGACCCTATGACTGGCGCGGCTTGTACCTCTGTTGTCATCCAGAAAATTTACTACTCATGTATCGGCATGGGCGTGAAGGTATTTTTTGATGCGACCACTGATGTGCTTGCTTGGCAGCTAAACGCGGATTGGTCTGACACCCTTGATTTCACTGATTTCAGCGGCATCCCAGACACAGAAGCGAGCGGCACCACTGGCGATATTAAGTTTACGACAGTGGGTCATTCTAGTGGCGATGTGTACAACATCGTTATGCAGGTTCGCAAGAGATACTAGCAATAGCTGTGGCTAGAAACTACAAAGAAGAGTACAAGCACTTTCACTCAAAGCCCGACGAAAAAAAACGTAGGGCTGGGCGCAATGCAGCCAGAAAAAAAATGGCTGCTGCGGGAAAGGTTAAGAAGGGTGACGGTAAAGACGTTCATCATAAAGATGGCAACACTCTTAATAACAAGCGTAAGAATCTTCGCGTTGAGTCTAAGTCAAAGAACAGAGCTAGAAAGAAATGAGCCTAACTGACGCTGAAAAAAATAGACTCAAGAAAGTTGGTCTTTCTGGCTTAAACAAGGTCAAAAGAACCCCAAAACACCCTAATAAGAAAGCGGTTGTCGCTGTTAGGGATGGTGAGAAAATGAAGATCATCCGCTTTGGTGATCAGAAGATGGGGCATAACTACTCTAAAGAGGCTCGTAAGAGTTTCAAAGCTCGCCATGCAAAAAATATAGCTAAGGGGCCAACAAGTGCCGCCTACTGGGCGAATAAAACTTTTTGGAGTGGGCCTAGTGGCAGCAAGAAAAGCCCACCTAAGTCTCAAAAACAAAAGTTTGGTAGAAGCTAATGCCTATTAGTCGAGCGCAAATGGGCAAGCAGATCAAGAACGCGCCTGCCAAAAAGAAGCGGGTTTCCAAAAAAAAGACAAAGGCTAGGAGGCCGTAATGGGTATTAAGTTAACGGATGTATCGCCCCTTGCTTCAATGATTGAAGGTGAAGGAATTGCTGAGTATATGGGCGTGATTCCTGCTGCTATAACTAGAAGAACCAAGAAGCGCAAGGAAAAAAAAGAAAAAGAGCGTTTAGCAGCGGAGCAAGCTGAAAAACAGGGCATGGGAAAAACAATGTCTGGGGCTGGCGGTATAGGAGGTATTGGCGGCACTGCTGGGATGAAGGCTGGTGGGCGAGTCAAATCTATTGATGGGATGGCGATTAGAGGCAAGACCAAAGGTCGGATTATCTAGATGGCTGTTAGTGGCACATACGCATTTAACCTAGACCTTTCGGATGCTATGGAAGAAGCGTTTGAACGCGCAGGACTTGAACTTCGCAGCGGCTACGATTACAGGACTGCTCGCAGAAGCATAAACTTGCTAATGCTTGAGTGGCAGAACCGTGGCCTTAACTTATGGACTGTCAAAGAAGGCACACAGGCATTGACCTCTGGCACTTCAGCTTATGCTCTTGATGCAAAGATATTTGACATCATAGAGGCGTTTGTTCGTATTAACGCTGGCAGCACCACTACGCAACAAGATCAAACATTGACTAGGATATCTGTAAGCCAATACGCGCATATCTCAACCAAGCTTTCTGAGAGTAAGCCGTTGCAGTATCAGATTGACAAAGCACCGTCGCAGATCACCGTGAATCTCTGGCCTGTTCCAGATAAATCTACCTATACACTAGTTTACTATTATCTAGAGCGCATAGACGATGCAGGTTCTGTTGCCTCAAATAACATGGATGTTCCAGCAAGATTTCTACCTTGCTTGATTGCTGGTCTTGCGTATCAACTAAGCCTGAAGTTCCCAACAGCAGGTGATCGTTCTGCTGTTTTGAAGGCTGATTACGAAGAGCAGTGGAACCTAGCTGCCGACGCAGACAGGGAAAAAGCTTCCTTGTACGTCGCCCCGTTTATATCAAGTAGTCTGTAGCATGAGCGCCTTCGCAAGCGGTAAACATGCTTTTGGATTTTGTGACCTAACTGGATTTAGGTATCCATTAAAAGACCTTGTGCCACAAATAGTTGATGGTAGACCAACAGGGTTGAGGGTTGGAAAGGACGTTAATAGCCCTGATCAACCACAACTAAAACTTGGGCGCATAAGGATGGATGATCCTCAAGCTCTAAGAAACCCAAGGCCAGATCAAGGATTAGATGAAAGCAGGATACTGTCTTCGTTTGACCCTGTAGGTCAGGTTGGGCTGGAGATGTTTGGTAGCGTTGGCACAGTAACAGTGAGTACAAGTTAATGGCTTTTACATTTACAACGCTAAAAAGCGCCATACAAGATTATTTAGAAACGACAGAGACTACATTCGTAAACGATCTGCCTACAATTATTACGCAAGCAGAAGAACGAATACTCAAGTCGGTTCAGTTGCCTGATTTTAGAAAGAACGCAACAGGCACAACTACGCAGTCAAACCCTTACTTGGCTGTGCCTTCTGATTTTTTAGCTACATATTCCCTGTCTATAGACAACAGCGGTTATGAGTTTCTTATTAGAAAAGACGTTAACTTTATCCGTGAGGCGTACCCTGTTTCTACAACTACGGGTGTGCCAAAGCACTATGCACTGTTCAATGAACAAGCGTTTATATTGGGGCCAACGCCTAATGGCAACTTTTCGGCAGAGATACATTATTTTTACAAGCCTCAGTCAATAACGGTTGCGAGTGATGGCACAAGCTGGCTTGGAACTAATGCAGAAAATGCTTTGCTTTATGGCTCTTTAGTTGAGGCATATACATTCTTAAAGGGCGAACCCGATCTCCTTCAGTTGTACTCAACTAGATATAACGAAGCATTAGAAGACTTGAAGGCTTTGGGCGAGGGATACAACACGACAGACAGCTATAGATCAGGCGCTGTAAGGGCTGCTAGATAGTGTTGTTTGAGGCATCTACCCTTGAGATAGGAAGCGTTACTGTTTCTACTACAAGCAATAAAGGTCACAGCCCTGAGTTTTGGGCTGAGTCTGCTGCTAATAAGATTGTAAGCGTGGGTGGTGATTGCCATCCAGTTATAGCAGAACAAGCAAGGGCGTTTAAGCAATCAGTCTTGAAGGTCGTTGAATACTATATTAAGCAGGCAATACAGAGTGACAGGACAACTCTTATTGGCGAACTTGAAGCACAAGGCCAGAGTGAAATGGCTGAAATTATTAGGAGATTGTAATGAGCATCACAACAGCTATGTGTACCAGCTTCAAGAAGGAGCTTTTAGAGGCAGTGCATAACTTTAAGAACACTGGAGGCAACACGTTTAACCTTGCGCTCTACACAAGCAGCGCGACCTTAAACGCCAGCACAACTGCCTACACAACATCAAACGAGGCAAGTGGCACCAACTACACCGCTAAAGGAGCCTCTTTAACCCGTGTAGATCCAACTACCTCTAGCACCACAGCTTTTACGGATTTTGCAGACCTAACATTTTCAAATGCTACAATCACTGCAAACGGGGCGCTTATATTCAATGACTCTGCCTCTGGAGATCCTGCGGTGTGTTCATTGGCTTTTGGTGGCGACAAGACAAGCACTGCTGGAGATTTTACGATTGCGTTTCCAACAGCAGACGCATCAAACGCGATAATAAGAATCGCTTGATATGCTGTGGCTCAACAAGCTCAACAGAGGCAAATGACCGAAGAAGAGTATTTGAGATGGGTAAAACAGCAGCAAGATCAAAGTCATAACCAGTAGAGAGACAGAGATGCCAGCAGCAAAAAAACCAGCAAAGAAAAAAGCCAAATCAAGGGTTAACGAGGCTGGTAACTACACTAAGCCTGAGATGCGAAAAAGGCAGTTCAATCGCATCAAGGCTGGTAGCAAGGGCGGCAAGCCGGGGCAATGGTCGGCGCGTAAAGCTCAGATGTTGGCAAAAGCTTACAAAGACGCTGGTGGTGGCTACAAGTAATGACCCTTAAAAAGTCTCAAAAAAGCCTTAAGAACTGGACTAAGCAGGATTGGGGAACCAAGTCAGGCAAGCCGTCTACTCAAGGCAAAAAAGCTACCGGAGAAAGGTATCTCCCCAAAAAGGCTCGTCAAGCTTTAACAGACAAAGAATACGCAGCAACAAGCAGAAAGAAGAAAGCTGATACAAAGAAGGGTAAGCAG
>UEXM01002763.1_pt1 | contig 12024 bp, 14 predicted proteins | sample 1796661 | NCBI WGS metagenome assembly UEXM01 (sample SAMEA4772469, study PRJEB27181) | metagenome | reverse complement strand
CCATAGACCAGCCTGCTCACGGCGGTAGCGGTGACCACCGCCGGCAGTGTGGGTTTTGTGGGGCTGATCGTGCCGCACATGTTGCGGCTGGTGCTGGGTAATGATCAGCGCATCATTCTGCCGGCCAGTGTCATGGCCAGCGGCGCCTTGTTGTCCATCGCCGATACCCTGGCGCGAACCTTGATGGCGCCGGAGCAGTTGCCGGTGGGCGTGATCACGGCGCTGCTCGGGGTGCCTACCTTCCTGTTTCTGCTGTATCGGAGTCGGTGATGGCGATTCTCGAAGCCAGCAATCTGGTGGTGGATATTCCCGGCCGTGCGGCAGGTCAGCCGTTTTCCGCGCGGATCTTGCCGGGCCAGCGCTGGGGCGTGCTGGGCCCCAATGGCGCGGGCAAGTCCACCCTGCTGCATACCCTGGCGGGGTTAAGACCGCCGCGCAGTGGTCAGGTGTTGTTGGATGGTGACTGCCTGACTCAGCTGCGCCGCCGGCAACTGGCGCAAAAACTGGCGGTGGTCTTTCAGGAACGCCAGGACAGTTTTCCGGCCACAGTGCAGGAAACCGTACTGATTGGCCGTCATCCCTTTCTTTCTCCCTGGCAGCGGGAAAGTGGCAGCGATCTTCGTCTGGCCAACCAGGCCATGGATGCCCTGTCCCTGCGTCTGCTCAGCGAGCGGCTGGTCAGTACTCTGTCCGGTGGCGAGCGCCAGCGGGTGGCCATCGCCACGGCCCTGACCCAGCAGCCGGCCATCTGGCTGGCAGACGAGCCCACCAATCATCTGGATCTGCATCATCAGGTAGCGGTGATGGAGTTGTTGCATCGCCAGGCGGAGCAAGGCGCAGCGGTGTTTATGTGCCTGCATGATCTGAATCTGGCTGCGCGCTGGTGTGATCACCTGCTGCTGCTCTATCCCGATGGCGAGCTGTGTTTCGGCCCCGCCGAGACCATGTTGGTGCCGGAGGCGCTGGAGCGGTTGTATGACCAGAAACTCAGTGTGGGACAGATCAATGGTGTGCCGGTGTTTGTCCCAGGATGAGAGTAGTTAATAGTTAACAGTGAATAGTTAACAGTGAATAGTTAATAGCGAAAGTCAAAAGCGTAAAGAAAAGAAACCAAATTGAAAGTGGAAACAGTATGAAGCCTGATCCGAAGAGTCCTGAGCGTCATGCCTGGCGGATGGAAAAGAAACAACAAATCATGCGTGAGCGTATTGCCAATGCTGACAAGGATCAGGGCATCCTGTTGGTGCTCACCGGTCCCGGCAAGGGCAAGAGCAGTTCCGGGTTCGGCATGCTGGCCCGGGCCCTGGGGCATGGCATGAAGGTAGGGGTGGTGCAGTTTATCAAGGGGGCGTTCAGTACTGGCGAGGAAGCCTTTTTTCGTGACCTGCCCAACGTGGATTATCACGTCATGGGTGAGGGGTATACCTGGGACACCCAGGACCGGGAAAAGGATGTGGCCGCTGCCAGTGCCGCCTGGGAAATCGCAAAAAAAATGCTGCAGGACGACAGCTACCACATGGTGTTGCTGGATGAACTGAACATTGCGTTGCGTTATGACTATCTGGATCGGGATACCGTGCTCGACGATCTGCAAAACCGTCCCGCCATGCAGCACGCGATTGTCACCGGTCGCTATGCGCCGAAAGAGCTGATCGAGCTGGCTGATACGGTCACCGAGATGAAGGTGGTGAAGCATGCGTTCGAGGATCTTGGGGTCAAGGCGCAGAAGGGCGTGGAGCTCTAGTTAATAGTTAACAGTGAATAGTTAATAGCGAAAACAAAGCGATGGCTGGTCGTTCGTCGGTAACACTGATGGTTCAGGGCTGTACCTCGGATGCTGGGAAAAGCACCGTGGTGGCGGCGTTGTGTCGGTGGTTTGCGCGGCGGGGGTATTCGGTGGCGCCGTTCAAGCCGCAGAACATGGCATTGAACAGTGCAGTGACCGTGGACGGCGGGGAGATCGGGCGGTCTACCGCGTTGCAGGCGTTGGCCTGCGGGATTGAGCCGCACAGTGATATGAATCCGGTGTTGCTCAAGCCGCAGACCGACATGGGCGCCCAGGTAATCATCCGTGGCCAGGTGCTGGGCAATATGCAGGCGCTGGATTATCACGCCTACAAGAAAACCGCCCGCGAGGCGGTGCTGGCGGCCTGGCAGGATTTGTCTTCCCGTTATGATGTGATTATTGCTGAAGGCGCCGGCAGCCCGGCGGAGATCAATCTGCGTGAAAATGATATCGCCAACATGGGCTTTGCCGAAATGGTGGATTGCCCGGTGATTCTGGTGGCGGATATTGATCGCGGCGGGGTGTTTGCCCATCTCACCGGCACGTTGGATCTTCTTTCCCAAACAGAACAGCAACGCACCCTGGGTTTTGTCATCAACCGTTTTCGTGGTGACTTGTCGTTATTACAGGGCGGACTGGACTGGCTGGAAGATCGCACCGGCAAACCGGTGTTCGGGGTGCTGCCTTACCTGCATGGTTTGACCCTGGATGCGGAGGACGCGGTGGCCGAGCAGGGTGACCATGACCGTGATGCGCTCAAGGTGGTCGTGCCGCTGCTGCCGCGCATGAGCAATCACAATGATTTCGATCCGCTGCGATTGCATCCACAGGTGGATCTGCGTTTTGTGAAAATGGGAGAGCTCTGGCCGGCGGCAGATCTGGTAATCCTGCCCGGCAGCAAGGCGACTCGCGCTGACCTGGCATTCCTGCGTGAGCAGGGCTGGGATACGCAGATCGAAAAACATCTGCGTTATGGCGGCAAGGTGCTGGGTATCTGCGGGGGCTTTCAGATGCTCGGTGAACGGATCGCTGATCCTGACGGTCTGGAAAGCGATGCGGGTAGCAGCCCTGGTCTTGGCTGGTTACCCATGAGTACCCGGCTGATTGCCGGCAAGCAGTTGCGCAATGTGCAGGGGGTTTTCCTGCCAACCCAGACCGCCATCCACGGTTACGAAATTCATAATGGCATCAGCGAAGGCCCGGCCCTGTCGCGGCCCATGCTGAAACTGGGTGTCCGTGACGAAGGCGCCATCAGCGACGATGGTCAGATCATGGGCTGTTACCTGCACGGCCTGTTCGACAGCGCCGAGGCGGGCAATGCCATCCTGCAGTGGGCGGGACTTCATGGTGATAGGGCGGTGGATTACGATGATCATCGGCAGAAGGATCTGGACCGGCTGGCAGATATGATCGATCAGCATCTGGATACGGAAAAACTGCTCTCCGCTTTGTAAAGCTGGCCTGCTAGAGTGTTTTTCTTTCTAAACAAAGGGAGAAAACCATGCACAAGGATGATGCTCACGCTGGCCAGGCGGTGTACAGCCCTTTTGTGCTTACCCTCTATGATCTGGGCGTGCTCGGCCTGTCCTGCCGCTGGTTATGGCGCTGTCCGGCGTCCACCCTGCTGGCGCACTACCAGCAACACATCAGCGACAACCATCTGGATGTGGGCGTGGGCAGTGGCTACTTTCTGGACAAGGCGCGTTTCCCCTCTCCGAGTCCGCGGGTGGCACTGATGGATCTGAACCCGAATAGCCTCGACTATTGCGCTCAGCGCATTAGTCGCTATCAGCCGGAAACGCTGCAACGTAATGTGCTGGAACCCATCGACTACCAGGGCGGCAAATTCGATTCGCTCGGCATGAACCTGCTGTTGCATTGCCTGCCTGGAACCATGGTGGAGAAAGCGCGCGCGTTTGATCACCTGCTGCCGTTGCTGACTCCCGGTGCCCGGGTGTTTGGTGCCACGATTCTGCAGGGCGACGTGCCCCGTAATGTTGCCGCCAGAGGGTTGATGAAGGTGTATAACCGCAAGGGCATCTTTTCCAACCAGAATGATTCGCTGGCCAGTCTGAAGCAGGCACTGGAAAGCCGATTGGAGCAGGTGGAGGTTCAGGTGGAAGGGTGCATGGCGCTGTTTTCAGGGATCAGGCCTTGAGACCGTTGATGTGAGGTTTTGCAGAATGAAGAAAGGGCCGGGGGGAAACCCGGCCCCGAGTAACATTACTCCATGGGGTTGACGCATTCCGCCCGTGACGGCTCCAGCTTGCAACGAACCTTTCTGAGCAGGCCCATCATCGACTTGTCGTAGACGCCATCCTGGGTCAGGGCAATTCGCGCTTCGCGCATCATTTCATCGTAACGCAGCTTGTCGGCATCGGGGATGCGCACCCACCACTTGTCTTCCACTTCACTGCTGGCGTTATCAATCATGCGCATGGCGCGATCAAATTGACCAAACATAAACTCCCGGGACTGCTGGGCATAGCCGGCAGGAAACTTGTCTTTCTTCAGGATGATCTGGGCACTGAGCTGACCCAGTACGTAGTCCAGAATGCCGCCATCCGGCGCCATGCCCTTGTACAGTTCCAGGGCAGAGAAGCCCATGATGGGCGCGAAGCAGATATCCACGGAATCATTGTTGAAGCGAGTAGAGAAATTGGTGATGTCGGACATCACCGGCGACATTCCCACCCGGGATGCCATGCTTGCCTGGGCACTGTCATATTCCAGAACAGCAATGGATTTACCGGAGAGTTCTTCAACGGTATCGATTTCCTGATCTTTCAGAAAAAGAAAGGCGGCGCCCATGGGAACGACACCGCCCACTTCATAGGGGCCGGAAACCAGTTGCTTCTTGATGGACGGGGCGTCGCTGGCAATAACGGAAATGACCGTTCTCATGGCTTCATAGCTGGGAATGGCGCCGATGGAATCCATGCTGCCGGTGAAGCTATTGAACTGGCGGCCGCGAATACCGGTAAGAACAGCGGCGTCACATTGGCCGGCTTTCAGGTCTTCTGCAGCAATCTTTTCATCGGTGAAGGGTTTCAGTTCCACATCCACGCCCCATGCAACGGCGGCGGTCTTGTAGTCCTTCATGATGTTATAGATGTCGCCGTTGGCGCCGATGATGTCGAAAACACAGAATTTTCGTTTTTCCAGCGCATGAGCGGAAAGGGAAATACTCGAAAGCAAAGCGGAAAGAATTAGTATCGTTATGTAGCGCATGACGCTCTCCCGTGAAACACAGAAATATCAAAGAGCATCGATCCTATTTGGGCGCTGAGTATACATTCAATATGGCTTTACAAAATTGTGCACAATCCACAACAAGAAGCTGAAGTAAGTTCGGGTTGAAAGCCAGTTTGATAAAAAAGAAGGGAGAAAACGGTGTAATTTTCACCTGGTTTTCACTGTCAGGCGAGTTTTTGGGGAGGCCCTGAAGAGCAAGGGGCAATAAAAAAGGCGCCAGAGGCGCCTTTTTTTCGGGAGGTAAAGACCTTAGTGGTCGTGACCTTCCGGGCCGTGTACGTGGCCGTGTTCTTTTTCTTCGTCGGAGGCTTCACGCACTTCGGTGACTTCCACGGCGAAGTTCAGGGTTTCACCTGCCAGCGGGTGGTTGCCATCAACGGTCACTTCCTCACCTTCCACAGCGGTGATGGTGAAGATACGCGGACCGGCTTCAGTCTGAGCCTGGAACTGCATGCCCGGCTGCAGATTTTCTTCGTTGCCTTCAAAGGCGGTTTTCGGCACTTGCTGGATCAGCTGCTCGTGACGCTCGCCGTAGCCTTCTTCCGGGGTGACGGTTACGTCCAGCTTGTCGCCGGCGGCCTTGCCCAACAGGGCATTTTCCAGGCCGGGGATGATGTTGCCCGCGCCGTGCAGGTAGGCCAGGGGCTCGCCACGCTCGATAGAAGAATCAATGGTCTCGCCGGCTTTGTTAGTGAGCGTGTAGTGGATGGACACTACGGAGTTTTCTGAAATTTGCATGGAAACCCTTTAGGGGTAGATGAATTCGGAATAAGGGGGATGGCGGACATGGCGTTTCATGGTCCGGCAGCGCCCCGCATTCAGGTCGGCGAACATTCTAACAAGACCGGCAAGGGCCTGACCAACCGGAGCCAGTCCCGGCCGACGGGCGTGGGGTCGCCAATAGGGCTGAGGCGCCACGAAGAGCTCGGCTGGAGGGGGAAATCCGGAGGTTATTGTCGGAGTCAGCAGCGGTTCCCCGGCTTGGCCCCGCATTTGCTACAGTACCGGCATGGCCGCTGATACTTTGACTGACAATCCGCTACTGCAGGACCGTTTCGGCCGCACCATCGACTATGTGCGGTTGTCGGTGACGGACCGCTGTGATTTCCGCTGTGTGTACTGCATGGCGGAGGATATGACCTTTGTGCCCCGGGCCCAGGTGCTGACTCTGGAGGAGATGGGGCGGCTGGGACGGGTGCTGGTGTCGCTGGGGGTACGGCGGATACGCCTGACCGGTGGCGAACCGTTGGTGCGCCGTGATGTAGCGCACCTAGTGCGCGATCTTGGTGCGCTTGCGGGGCTGGATGAACTGAATATGACCACCAACGGCGCCGGGCTGGGCCGTTTTGCCGGTGAACTGAAGGCTGGCGGGCTGGATCGGCTCAATATCAGCCTGGACTCCCTGGACCCACAGCGGTTTCGTGCCCTCACGCGCACGGGCGAGTTGAACAAGGTGCTGGCGGGGATCGAGGCGGCCCGGCGGGCCGGCTTCCGCCGTATCAAATTGAACAGCGTGATCCTGCGTGGGCGCAATCAGGATGAGGTGCCGGCGCTGGTGGATTTCGCCCTGGCGCGGGGGCTGGATATTTCCTTTATCGAGGAAATGCCCCTGGGCGCCATCAGCGAGCACGACCGGGGACTGGAGTTTGTGTCTTCCCAGGAGTTGCGAGATCAGCTGTCCGAGCGCCTGACCCTGGTGCCCATGGCGGAAAAGACCGGTGGGCCGTCCCGTTACTGGCAGGTGCCGGGCAGCGACAGCCGCATCGGCTTTATCTCTCCCCACTCGCAAAACTTTTGCCATTTGTGTAATCGGGTGCGAATTACCGCCGAGGGCCGTATGCTTCTGTGCCTGGGGCACGAGCACAGTGTGGACCTGCGGGCAGTACTGCGGGCGCACCCCACGGACGATGCCCCCCTGCGTCAGGCAATCATTGATGCCATGGCCATCAAACCGGAGCGGCACGACTTCAATCTGGCCCCGGGTGAGCAATTGGTACGGTTCATGAATATGACCGGTGGTTAAACGTCAGGCCGCAAGCGTCCGGCGTCCAGCAAATGAATGTAGCGAGAGACCATGAAATCCCTTCCTGAACTCTTTACCAACAACGAGCAATGGCGTCACGACATCGAGAAGGAGCACCCCGGCTTCTTCAAGGCCCTGGGTGAACAGCAGAGCCCGCAGTATCTGTGGATTGGCTGTGCGGATTCCCGCGTGCCCGCCAATGAGGTGGTGGGGCTGATGCCCGGTGAGTTGTTCGTGCATCGCAATGTGGCCAACCTGGTGAATCACACCGACCTGAACCTGCTGTCGGTGCTGCAATTTGCGGTAGACGTGTTGAAAGTGAAGCACATCATGGTGGTGGGCCATTACGGCTGCGGCGGGGTAAAGGCGTCCATGGAAGATGTGCCCCATGGCCTGATTGACAACTGGCTGCGGCAGGTGCGCGAACTGTATCTGCGTAACCGCAAGCATCTGGTCAAGCTGCCGGATGACAAGGCTCAACTGGATCGCATGTGCGAACTGAACGTGGCTCGTCAGGTGATCAATGTTTCCAACACCACCGTGGTCCAGGAAGCCTGGCGCCGCGATCAGCCACTGACGATCCATGGCTGGATTTACGGTATCGGCGATGGCCGCCTGCGCGACCTGGATATCCAGATCCAGAACAACAAGGAACTGCGGACGCTGGAAAACGAGGAATACGATAATTCCTCGGCATAAGGTGTCTGCAAGGATCCCCGTAGGGTGCCACTGAGCCTAAGGCGAACTGCACCATTTGCCGGTGATGGTTGGTGCAGTTCGCCTTAGGCTCAGTGGCACCCTACGCAAGATTGCTGCCTTCGGGTTATTCAGAACCAGAAGTAGATCCCTGCTACCAGCGATGCCTCCTCCGGATCACCGCCTGCCGCCCGCGTCCTGTCGGCGGTATCACCGTACTGTTTTTCCCAGTGCACGCCGATGTAGGGCGCCAGCTCCCGGCGGATTTCGTAGCGTAGTCGCAGGCCGGATTCGATGGCCACGAGGCCGTCGCCGATACCCAGCTCGTCATCGTCCTTGCCGTAGAAGCTGGCTTCCACTTCCGGCACCAGCGCCAGACGCTGGGTCAGCATCAGCTCGTACTCCGCTTCCAGACGCAGTTCGCTGAGGCCGTCTTCGCCCAGAAACAGCTGGCCGTCCACCTCGAACCAGTAGGGCGCCAGGCCCTGGATACCCAGGCTGGCCCAGTCCCGGTTGGGATCGTCCGGTTGCCAGTCGCGGCGCCAGCCCAGTTGCCAGTCCCAGTAGGGGGTGAAGGCGTGACTCCAGGCCAGGCGGGTTTGTGCGCTTTCCGTGCCGGCGTCTTCGTCGCTGTGCTCCGGGTCCATCAGCCGTTCGCCTTCCGTGGACAGGTAAAGCTTGTTCAGGTCGCCGCCATACCAGGCGCTGGCATCCCAGCCCAGCACCGTACCTTCGTCGCTGTCACGCAGCTCAAGCTGATCCACCAGCACCTTGCTGAAGCGGGGCGGGTGCTCGCTCATGGACCAGGCCGGCGTGGCGACGGCCATGGCTGTCAGGGCGCTGAGCAGAAAGGTCGGTGTTTTCATCATGCGTCCTCCCCGTGTGCGCCATGGTGTGCGTGGCTGCCATCCGCTGGCGCTTCGACTACGCGCACTTCCCGGAACATGCCTGCGTCCATGTGGTAGAGCAGGTGGCAGTGATAGGCCCAGCGGCCCAGGGTGTCGGCGCGCACCAGGTAGCTGAGTTTTTCGCCGGGTTTGACGGTGACGGTGTGCTTGCGCAGCAGCTTGCCATCGCCCACTTCCAGATCGCTCCACAGGCCATGCAGGTGGATGGGGTGGGTCATCATGGTGTCGTTGACCAGGGTGATGCGTACCCGTTCGTTGTGATACAGCTCCAGCGGTACGGCATCGGCAAACGGAATGCCGTTGAAGCTCCACATGTAGCGGCTCATGTTGCCGGTCAGGTGCAACACGATTTCCCGGTCCGGGTGCAGGCTGTCTGGTGGGCCGCCTTCGGTTTCCATGTCCGCATAGGTGAGCACTTTCCAGTCCCGGTCGCGCAGGCCGATGCCCGGGTCGGCAAGCATCTCGCCGGGGGCCATGGCGCGCATGTCCACGCCGGGGCCGTATTCGCTGTCGGCATGGTCGGTGGCGTTGTCTCTGGGAGGCAGGTCCGGGTTGTTGGGATCGACGGCAAAGGGGACGGCGTTGCCGTGATCGCTGTGCTCCATGCCTGCCATGTCGTGGTTCATCTGCCCATGGTTCATCTGGCCGTGATCCATGCCTTCATGATTGTCGCCGTGCTGCATGGCGCCCATGCCCATTTCGGTATGGCCCAGTAAGGGTGGCGGGTCCATGTCCGGCACCGGCGCTGACATCGACGGGTTCGGCGTCAGGGTGCCGCGGGCAAAGCCGCTGCGGTCGATACTCTGGGCAAACAGGGTGTAGGCCTGGTCCGCTTTGGGTTCCACGATCACATCCAGGGTTTCAGCCACACCCAGGCGCACCTCGTGGAAAGGCACCGGTTTGACTGGCTGGCCATCCATTTCAATCACCGTCATGTCCAGGCCGGGAATGCGGATGTCGAAGAAGGTCATGGCGCTGGCGTTGATAAAGCGCAGGCGGATGCGCTCGCCCGGGTTGAACTGGCAGGTCCAGTTGCCGTTGGGGCTCTGGCCATTCATCAGGTAGGTGTAGGTGTATCCGGTGACGTCGGCCAGGTCCCGGTCGCTCATGCGCATGGTGTTCCACATGTGGCGATCCTTGAGGGTCTGGATTACGCCCTTGTGGCGGAAATCGCGCAGGGTGTCGAACACGGTGCGTTCGTTGAAATTGTAGTAGTGGCTGAGCTTTTTCAGGGTCGCGAAGATGTGGTTCGGGTCCTCGTCACTCCAGTCTGACAACACGATGACCTGGTCCCGGTCCGCGGCATGGGGCTCCGGGTTTTTCGGATCAATGATGATGGAACCGTAGAGTCCGGTCTGTTCCTGAAAGCCGGAATGGCTGTGATACCAGTAGGTGCCGATCTGCTTGATCGGAAAGCGGTATGTAAAGGTTTCACCGGGTTTGATGCCATCGAATGACAGCCCGGGCACGCCGTCCATTTCAAACGGCAGCAGCAGGCCGTGCCAGTGGATGGAGCTGGTTTCCGGCAGCAGGTTGGTGACCTTGAGGGTGACGGTATCGCCTTCGCGCCAGCGCAGGGTGGGGCCGGGGACGATGCCATTGATGGTGGTGGCCGGGCGGGTCTTGCCGGTGATGTTGACGTCGGCGCCACCCAGGGTCAGGTGGAAGGTGTCACCGGTCAGCGTGGGGGCGCCGGTGTGGCCCTGACGGGCCAGCAGCTGGGCGGATGTCAGCCCCAGCCCCAGACCGGTGGCGCCGAGCGCCAGGCCCTGCACGAAACGGCGTCGCGGCAGGGAAAACGGGTGTGCGGTTTTCATGATGTATCTCCTGATTGTTTGAGTGGGAAAACGAACTCAAACGATCAGGGAGGGTGGCCTTAGCGGCAGGTGGTGGATGCCTTCGTGAAGCGCGATTTCCAGACCGGGATGCCAGGGGCGATCGGGAATGTCCGCCTGGCCGCTGAACAGGGCCACGGTGGTGGCGCTGATCTGGCACAGGGTCAGGCACTGGCAGGCGTCATCCTGGGGGCAGTGCTGGCTGTCGCTGTCGTCATGGCTGGGCTGGACCATGTCGGCATGGTGATGGCAGTGGGTCTGGGGGCCGCTATCCAGATGGCCGACGGAAACCTGCGCCGACAAACTGCTCGTGACCACCAGCATCAGGGTGGCGAGCAGGCCGGCCAGCAAGGACCGGTGATGGGCGCGCAGGTATCGGTTCATGGAACCATTATTAACCTCGGGGCTACCCCAAGGTCAAAGGAGTATTGAAGGAAGATCGGACAGAGTGTAACGAGTGACGAGAAGCGAGGTACGAGTCGCGAAAGGCGGGCCTGGTTTTGCATTTCGCAACTCGTACCTCGTCACTCGCCACTTGAGAAGCGAGAGAGGGGGGCTGACGTTGGACGTTTGGAGCAAGTTCAATCTGGCTTCCTGGCGTCATGCCACCTGCCACACCACACTGGCGGCGATCACCACCAGCAACACGGCGGTGCCTTTTTCCACCCAGTGATGGTGGGCCCGCAGCCAGGGCAGGAAACGGCTTCGGCCCAGCAGTACGGCCACCAGTACATACCAGCCGCCATCGATGAACATGGAGGTCAGTACCATCTGGATGCGCGCGGCCTGGGCCATGTCCGCTTGCAGAAACTGGCTGAACAGAGCCAGGAAAAACAGCGCCACTTTCGGATTCAGAAACGCTACCAGGAAACCGTCCCGGGCGGCGCCGTGCAGGACGTTGAACTGGCTGTCGGCATTGGCCGGTGCCAACGGCTGCTTGCCCGCCTGCCAGCTTTTCCAGGCCATCCATAGCAGGAACAGGGCACCGGTCAGACTGAATGCCAGTTCCAGGGGCGGGTAGCGGTGAAAGAGTACTGCCAGCCCGGTGACGGTGGCGGTGGCCCAGATGCCGATTCCCAGGGCATGGGTGACACCGGCAAGGGCGCCAGCCCGGGGCCCGCCATTCAGGGTGTGGCGGGTGATCACTGCCAGGCTGATACCCGGCGCCATGGCACCCAGGGCGCAGACGCTGGCCAGCAGCAGCCAGTCGTGGAGAGGAAGCATTCAGGGTCTCGTTAAAATCAAAGCGACAACGTTACTTGCCGCAGATGACAGGGTGAAGAGAGGGCAAGCTTCGAGGGGCTAGCTGCTAGCTACGAGAAAAGGATAAAGAACAAGGTTGCCACTAAACCTCAAGTCGCGGGCAAGACGCTAAAAGCAGCGCAGGACGTGCTCGCGACTAGAGGCTCATAGCTAGCAGCTCGAAGCTTATTGGTTGCCCGGGTGGTGACTGAACACTTCGGTGCCTTTTTCATCGAACAGCAGCACGTCATAGGCATCCACGCGGTCGCCCATTTCCAT
>UEXM01002760.1_pt1 | contig 12028 bp, 4 predicted proteins | sample 1796661 | NCBI WGS metagenome assembly UEXM01 (sample SAMEA4772469, study PRJEB27181) | metagenome | reverse complement strand
AGGAAGAACAAGCGAATCCTTATAACGCAAAGAAAGATTATCATGTAGGAGATAAACCTTTTACACCTGCTAATCAATTATATTTTGAAGAGCCTTCTGAAAAGAATAAACTCTTTGATAGTGATGACATTACTAAAGTTAAGTCTACAGATAATGTTAATACTGAAGAACTGGAATCACGTAAGGATACTCCTTATAAGAAACCAGATTATAAGAAAAGATATGATGATTTAAAAAAGCATTACGATAGTAAGCTTAACGAGTTTAAATCTAGAGAACAAGAGCTGATAGAAGAAGCTACTAGCAATAGAGCTGAATACAAAGCTCCTAAATCTCCAGAAGAACTAGAAGAGTTTAAAAATAACTATCCTGATGTTTACGAAGTCGTAGAAACAGTTGCTCATTTACAATCTGAGACTAAAGCAAAAGTTCTAGAAGAACGCCTTAGTAAACTCCAAGAACGTGAAAACAACTTAGTACGACAAAGTGCAGAAAAAAGGTTAATGGAAAGACATCCTGATTTTGAAGATATCAGAAACAGTGATGATTTTCATGGTTGGGCAAAAGAGCAACCTAAGTCTATTCAAGATTGGATATACTCAAATGCTTCTGATGCTGACCTAGCTTCTCGTGCCTTAGACTTGTTTAAAAAGGATTTTAATATTCAACCTACTGAGACTAAGTCATCTTCTAAAAAGACTAGAAAATCTGCTGCTGATATGGTGTCTACTAAAACAAAAAGTATTGACCCTAATCAACAAAAGGTTTGGTCTGAAAAGGAGATTGCTGCTATGAGTATTGCTGAATTTGATAAATACGAAAGTGAAATATCAGAAGCAATGCAGTATGGCAGAATCGTAAAATAACTATTATAACTTAAAAGGAAATATATCATGGCTCAATATTTTGAACCCTCAACTGATACTAATGCAAACTTTGCAAACTCCATAAGCACACAATCTAATAGTTTCTTCCTACCTTCCGTATACTCTAAGAAAGTTCTAAACTTCTTTAGAAAGGCAAGTGTAGTTGAAGCTATTACTAACACCGACTATGCCGGTGAGATATCTGCTTTTGGAGACTCTGTAAAAATCATTGGTGAACCAGTAATCTCTGTATCTGATTATACAAGAGGTTCTGACACGACTGCAACTAAACTAACTGACGAAGAAACAACTCTTGTTGTTGACAGTGCTAAAGCTTTCAAATTCATCGTAGATGATATCGAAAGTAAAATGTCACACGTCAACTTCAAAGAAGTAGCTTCATCATCTGCTGCGTATGCTCTTAAAGATGCATATGATGCTGCTGTACTAGAAATTATGTTTACTGGTTGTTCAGCTGCATCACCTGACCATATCATTGGTTCAGACAGTGCAACTGCTGACGCAACATTAGGACACGCTACTAACTCTGTAGACCTATTAGGCTCAGACGGAGATGGTGTAGATGCAATTGACCTTATGGCAAGATTTGCTAAACTATTAGACGAACAGAATGTACCTGAAGAAGGTAGATGGTTCGTAGCTCCTCCTTCATTCTATGAAGAATTAGCTAAAGCTGACTCTAAGTTAATGTCTGTTGACTTTAATGCTGGACAAGGCTCTATCAGAAATGGTTTAGTATCAAGTGGTAAACTAAGAGGATTTGACATGTACAAATCTAACAACGTTGCTGCTACAGATAACGCTACTGGTAAATGTATGGCTGGTCACATTTCGTCAACTGCTACTGCTAATACTATTCTTTCAACTGAAGTGTTGAGAGACCCCTCATCATTTGGTGATATAGTAAGAGGCTTACATGTCTATGGTGCAAAAGTACTTAGAGATGACGCTTTATGTAGTGCATTCTACGTAATTGACTAATTGTCAAAACTCGGAGGAGTCTTCGGATTCCTCCACTTATTTTAAAAGGAGAATAAAATGCCAAAAGTAAACGGAAAAGAATATCCTTACACTAAAGAAGGTAAGGCTGCTGCTGAAAAAGCAAGAAAGAAAAAAATGTACGGTGGAAGAATAAAAAAAGCTAAAGGTGGAGTAATGCCTAAAGCTAAACCTTGCTAAACAATAGGAATTTATAATGGCTACAACATATTTAGATATAACAAATGAAGTACTAAGAGAACTCAACGAAGTTCCACTTACTACCTCTACTTTTGGAGCTGCCACAGGTATTCAAAAGTTTGTAAAAGATTCAATTAATAAATCTTTGTTTGATATAGCCAATGAAGAACCACAACTACCTTTTTTCTCAGCAGGAGTCAGTGGAGCTACTGACCCTTTTTATGGTAACGTAACCGTCCCTAGTGTAGCAGGACAACGATGGTACTTACTAAAAGCTGATAGTTCTAGTATTACTACAGACTATGCTTCTGTAGACTGGGATGATTTCTACGCTACAACAATTAATGTAAGTGGTGAAACAGCTCCTCACGTTTCTAAAGGTCTGAAGTTTATTACACATGCAGACTGGAAAAGATACTACAGAGACAGTGAGAATGCAGACGATGCAAACACACAGGCATACGGAGAGCCTAGATTTGTAATTAAATCTCCAGACAACAGGAAGTTTGGATTAAGTCCAATACCTGACAAAGTTTATAACGTACACTTTTATGCTTTTACAAAGCCTGTAGAGCTTGTAGCACATGGTGATACTATAGCATTACCAGACCAGTATGCTAACATTATAACTGCTAAAGCTAGATACTATGTATGGCAGTTTAAAGAAAGTCCACAACAAGCAGCATTTGCTTTAGAAGACTTTAAAAAGGGAATGAAGTACATGAAGTCTAACCTCATGAATCCAGCCCCTAAATATATGACAGACGACAGAACCTACTTTTAAAATATGCCAAGTTCACAACCTTATACCGTTGCCTGTAACGGGGGCTTAGTAAAATCAGTAAACTCTATTGACTTACTTAAAACTCCGGGATTAGCAAAGACATTACAAAACTTTGAAGTAGCTACAGAAGGTGGCTATAGACGTATTAATGGTTATACAAAATATAAAATTGATGGTGCTACAGCAGCACAACCTTCAGGAACAACTGATACTATATTAGGAGTTTTTCCTTATGCAGATGGTGTAATAGTTTGTGTAAGCGATGATATATACTTTAGTAACGATGGGGCTAACTGGTTACAGATAAATAAACTATCTCATAGCTCTGGAGATGACCACACAACCTTTACAGGTAAAGCTGTTACAGCTAGAACTAATCAAGGACAATGTTCTTTTGCATTGTTTGAAGGTGCTACATTTGATTATGGTGAACTTAATATAGCTGATGGAGCTAATGTTGTTTTTAGTTTTAGAATGGAAGGAACTGGTAATTTAAACACTAGAACATTTTTTACCAGTGAATTAGCAGTAGCAGGTACTAAAGCTGTTAAATATGTTACAGTACATGACCATCACTTAATAGCTGCAGGAGTTGAAGATAACTTAAATACTTTATATTATAGTTCTAAAAATACTTTTTCATCTTTTCCAAGTACAAATGCTATAACAATATCTGACCAAATAGTAGGTATTAAAGGTTTCCGTGAAGACTTATTTATATTCTGTGAGAACAGTATTCATAAACTTATAAACATAAATGATTCTAATAACATAGCAATTGTTCCTGTAGCAGAGAACGTAGGCTGTTTAAGTGGGTACAGTATTCAAGAGATTGGTGGTGACTTAATGTTCTTAGCACCAGATGGAATAAGAACAGTAGCTGGTACAGCAAGAATTGGTGACGTAGAGTTAGGAACTGTATCAAAAGCTATACAACCTGTAATAGTTAGCCTAGCAAGAAACATTGATAACTTTACAATTAATAGTTTGGTTATCAGAGAAAAGTCACAGTATAGATTATTTTATACTAATACTGGACAACCTAACGCTTCACAAAGAGGAATTATAGGTACGCTTAGACCAAACGGATTTGAATGGTCAGAAACAAAAGGATTAGAAGTTACATCAATAAACTCTAACTTTAATGAAGACGGAGTAGAGGTTTATTATCATGGAGACAGTAACGGTTATGTTTACACACATGATACAGGCAATGACTTTGACGGTGGTAATATAGACGCACTTTACCAAACTCCAGATTATGATTACGGAGACTTAGGAACTTTAAAAACTTTGCACTATATTAAAATGTCAATAGCTCCGGAAGGAGACATAACTCCTACATTAAGAGTTAGATATGATTACGATAGTACAGATTTACCACAACCAGAAGATTATACATTTAATGTAGATGCTCCTTCTTTATTTGGTGGAGCTACGTTTGGTTCTTCACTTTTTGGAGCTGGAGAACAACCATTAGTTAGAGTAGCATTACAAGGCAGTGGACACAGTAACTCTTTTAGAATTTCAACAAACAATAAAGTAGCACCATACATAGTGAATGGTTTCTATATAGACTTTATACCTTCAGGCAGGAGATAATAGATGGCAAGTTATACAAGACAAAGTACATTCGGAGACGGAGATTTAATAACTGCTGCATTATTTAATAACGAATATAATCAATTAGTAGATGCTTTTAGTAATACTACAGGTCATAAACATGATGGTACTGTAGGTGAAGGACCAGTCATAGGTATAATAGGTGATGCAGGTGTAGTAACTCCACTTAATAAAATACTTGTGGACTCTACTAATGACCACATAGAATTTTGGATAGATGTATCCGGAACTTCAACACAACAATTTTATATAGCTGATGGAGCTATTGTACCTGTTACAGATAATGATATAGACTTAGGTACAAGCTCTTTACAGTTCAAAGACCTTTACATAAATGGTACTGCAAATATTGATAGTCTTGTAGCTGATACTGCAGATATTAACGGTGGTACAATAGATGGTGTTACAATAGGTGCTACAACTGCAGCTGCTGGTACATTTACAACTATAGATGCTTCTGGTAATGTTGTTATTAGTGGTAACTTAACAGTCTCTGGAACTACTACAAGTGTTAATAGTAACGAAGTAAACATTGGTGACAACATTATTGTTTTAAATTCAGATGAGACTGGAACACCTTCACAAAATTCAGGTATAGAAATTGAAAGAGGAACAGCTACTAATAAAACTTTTATATGGGATGAGTCTACTGATAAATGGACACTGGGTTCAGAAACTTTAATAGCTGGTACAGTTGAAGCAGCTTTAACAGGTAACGTTACAGGTAATCTTACAGGAGATGTTACAGGAGATGTCACAGGAGATGTAACAGGCAACGTTACAGGGAATGTTACAGGAGACCTTACAGGCTCTGTACTTACTGCAGCTCAAACAAATATTACAAGTCTTGGAACTTTAACAAGCCTTACTATTTCTGGTGATTTAACAGTAGATACTAGTACACTTTATGTAGATTCTACAAATAATAGAGTTGGTATTGGGACAACTTCGCCAAGTACTTCAGCAAGACTGACTCTTGATGGTTCAGGTGCTTTTGACCATGGTTTAAGTATACAAAGAACAGGTGTAGATGACCCTGCCAACTTTAGACTGGATGGGGCTAGTGGGCTAGTAATTGAGCAAACAGGTGCTAAAAACATAAAGTTTAAAACTAACAACTCTGAAAGAGCAAGAATTACATCATCAGGCGAGTTATTACTAAACAAAACTTCAGCATCAGTAGGTACAGATGGCGTACAGTTAAGACCATCTAGCTATTCAGGATTCTCAGCAACTTCTACTACAGCACTATTTGTAAACAGAAATACAACTGATGGTGATGTTGTTGAGATTGGTAAAAATGGTGTGAAAGTTGGAAGTATTGGTACTGTTAGTGGTGACTTAAATATATATTCAACCGCATCAGGTCATAAGGGTTTAAGGTTTGGTATTGGCTACATAGCAGGTACTAATAACGCTGGTGCAACTGAGGATGCAGGTGTTGATTTAGGTTGGAGTAGTGGAAGATTCAAAGACCTCTACCTTTCAGGCACTGCAAACTTCGGAAGCTTGTCAGACGGTACAATTACTATAACAGGCTTTGTAGATGAAGACAACATGGTTTCAAACTCTGCAACGCTTGTACCAACTCAACAATCTGTAAAGGCTTATGTAGACTCTCAGGTTACTGCACAGGACTTAGATTTCCAAGGTGATACAGGCGGTGCTTTAAGTATTGACCTCGACTCAGAAAGCCTTACAATCGCTGGAGGGACTGGTATAGATACTAGTGGTGCTACAAATACTTTAACAGTTGCAATAGATTCTACAGTTGCTACACTTACAGGTACACAGACTTTAACAAACAAAACCCTTACAACACCAATTATTAATTCTATATCTAATACTGGTACATTGACTTTACCAACTTCAACAGATACATTAGTCGGTAGAGCTACAACAGATACTCTTACAAATAAAACACTTACAAGTCCAGATATAAATACTCCAGACATTGATGGCGGTACAATAGACGGTACTATTATTGGTGGAGCTACACCGGCTGCTGCAGACTTTACAACTATGGATACTACAGGTAATGCTTCTATAGGTGGAAATTTATCAGTCACAGGAGACCTTACAGTTAATGGCACTACTACTACTTTAAATACACAAACACTAGATGTAGAAGATAAAAACGTAACGCTTAATTATTCCACAGGCGATTCGTCAGCTTCAGCCAATGGTGCAGGTATTACCATTCAAGATGCTGTAAGTTCTACCCAAGATGCTACCTTAACTTGGAATACAACCAACGATAGTTTTAACTTTTCACATAACCTTAACTTTGCTAACAATATAAAAGCTCAGTTTGGAGCAGGTAATGATTTACAAATTTACCATGATGGTAGTCATAGTTATATACAAGATAGCGGTTCAGGTAATTTAAGAATTTTAGTTGGTGATTTGCAAGTTAGAAATTATGGCACTAATGAAAATATAATTACATCAACAGCAAATGCAGAAGTTGCTCTTTATTATAATGCTTCAGAAAAACTAGCTACAACCTCAACAGGCATAGACGTAACAGGTACAGTTAAAGCTAGTACATCTCTTATGGTTGGTTCAACTGATGCACCAGCACGCGACCTTGAAATTAAAACAACTAATCCACACATTCGTTTAACAGACACAGATGCTTCAGGTGGTTACACAGAAATATTTGGCGGTAGTGGTATTACTACTATTAACGCTGACAAAGGACAAGCAGTAGCAGGTTCAGCTTTAAAACTTAGTGTTGATGCAACTGATGGGCTTACAATAGACAGCAATCATAATGTCGATATACCTAATGGTAATTTAGATGTTACAGGAACAGTTGTAAGTGATGGTTTGACTGTTGATGGTAATATTCTTTTAAATGTTGAGGGCAATGAACTTCAATTTAATACTAGTTCTACCCCTGTAAACAAAATTTACACAGATGATACTTACACCGCTAATGGTCTAACTATCTCAGCAGACAATGGCGTAGCACTTAAAAGCACTAACAACTATCTATTACTTGATGATACTGGAACGAATGAAATGGTTCTTAATGTTGATGGTGGAGAAAGGCTTCGCGTCACCTCATCAGGCATAGACGTAACAGGTACAGTTACAAGTAATGGGTTGACTGTTACAGGAACTTTAGGAAACTGGTCTATTGATTCTCAGGGTGTAATTCAAACATTTACACGTCCTTCTGCAAACTACATTAAGGCTTCAGATGCTTTAGGTTCTTTGCGATTTCAAACAGGGGGTTCTTATAATAGATTAGCAGTAGCCAACAACGGAGACATCTCCTTCTACGATGACACAGGCACAACTCAAGGTTTCTTTTGGGATGCATCAACTGAGAGGTTGGGTATAGGTACAACTTCGCCAAGTCATGACCTACATATTGAATCAACTGATGATTTAGCTTTAAGATTAACAAGAACAGGAGTTAGAAGTTTTAGACAATACATAGGAAGTACAGGTAAATTTATAATTAGAGATTTATCAGGAACACCTGATGACAGATTAACCATTGATACTACAGGCAACGTTGGTATCGGAACAACTTCGCCAAGTGAGAAGCTGACTGTAGTGGGTGAAACAACTAGTGGCAGTGGCACATACGGAACTAAACTTACCTACTCTAATGGTAATCAAAGTGGCATTATTGATACTTTTGGCAATCATAATTTAGAGTTCAGAGCCAATAATGATAGGGCAATGAACATAGCAGCAAATGGAGACATCTCCTTCTACAACACAGCAGGAACTAGCCAAGCTCTTTTCTGGGATGCTAGTGCTGAGTCACTTGGAATTGGTACGACTAGTCCTTCCGCAACATTAGACATATCTGATTCGTTTGGTGCTATTAACTTAGAAAGTTCTACTGGAACAAATCAGGTACAAGTCAAAGTTTTAAACACAGGAGGTTCAGCATTTTTTGGTAGAGATAATAATGCGGGTTCTTGGTTTGGAACAGGAGAAGCATATGCAACCACATTAAGAAGTGATGGAGCTTATCCTATGATATTTAGGGTAAACGGAGGAAATAGGCTTGTTCTTGATGACGGTGGTAACGTTGGCATAGGAACTGATTCGCCAAATTACCTTCTAGACGTTGAAGGCTCTGGCTCATTATTACGCGTCAACTCTACTTCTGGAGATTCCAATATAGATTTACGAGTTGCTGATACTACAAGTCTTAATATAATAAATTTTGGTGATTCTGGTTCTTCAAACGCTGGACGTATTCTTTATCGTCACAGTGGTGACTCAATGGCATTTAATGTTGCTGGTAGTGAGGCAGTCCGTATTATAAATGGTGGCAACGTTGGAATTGGCACAACTTCGCCAGCTAAACAATTACACGTTTATCAACCTTCAGGACAAACTGGAATTGTATTAAGTAGAACAAATAATATTGCAGGAGTTAATTTACAGTTTAGTGTAGATTCTAGCAAAACAAGACTTCTTAGTTATGGAGATGCTTTAACATTTTGGACAAATTCTATAGGTAATGGTACAAACGCATCTGAAAGAGCAAGAATAGACTCATCAGGACGTGTTGGAATAGGCACAACTTCGCCTTCAGAAATTATTCATACATCAACATCTTCTAATAATGTAGGTAGGTTTGAATCAACAGATGCAACCGCTTACATTCAAATTAACGATACAGCAGATTCATTTTATTTAGCCACAGGTTCTCAAATAGGTTCTATAGGTGGTAATGCTGGTGTAAATGCTAATAATTTAAATATTAATTTAACCAATGGAAACGTTGGAATAGGCACAAGTTCGCCACAAGGTAATCTTCATGTAGAAGGTGCAGCAGGTGCATCAGGCGGTGGTATTATTTATGTTACTGATGCTGATAATGGAAGCACAGCAAGTGATGCTTTACAAATCTCCAAATCAGGCGATACAGCTTTTATCTACAATAGAGAAACTTTAGGTAATTTACAAATAGGTGCAGGTGGTAATGCAAACCACATGATTGTTAGAACTGATGGTAAGGTTGGAGTTGGCACAACCAACCCAGCAGAAAAACTAAGCATACAAGATGGCGATATTATTGTACAAAACGATACAAAGGTTACTTTTGGTTATAGAGGAACATCAGCTTCAAGTGCATTAGCTTTTAGAGACAGATTTGCAGGTGTAGATAGAGTAACCATTAGTGCTGCAGGAAACTTGGGCATAGGAACTGATTCGCCTGATAAGGCTCTTGTTGTAGAAGGTAATAGTGCTGAAATAGTTATAAATGATACAGACACTACTGATACACCAACACTAAGATTTAGAGAGTCAGGAACTACTGCTGCAATTATAAAAACAGATAGCCAAAATTTAATATTTACTTCAGGCGGTGGAACTGAAAAAGCTAGACTGGATTCCTCGGGCAGCTTGTTAGCGGGTAAAACTTCCGCAGACTTTGGTTCTACGCAAGGATTTGAAGTTCGCACCACTGGTAACTCATACATTACTGCTGATGACACACGACCACTTAGATTAAACAGACTAACCTCAGATGGAGAGCTGTTAGCATTTAGAAAAGATGGCTCAACAGTTGGAAGTATTGCATCTAAAGATGGAGACATGACCATTGGTACTGGTGATACAGGATTAAGATTTAATGATACTTATGATGCTATCTATGGTGCTAATTCTACTACCCAAGCGGGAAGAGATGCTTCTATTGATTTGGGTATGTCTACTCAAAGATTTAAAGACCTTCACCTTTCAGGACATCTTAAAACTGGAGGAGGTGGCTCTAATAGTACAGGTGAAATAGAATTTGTTGCTGATAGCACAAGGGCAAGAATAGTAGGTGGCTATCAAGGTGGCGGTGGTGGTTATTTAAAATTCCATACAGATACTACAGGCGGTTCAGATTTAGAACGCATGAGAATAGACTCATCAGGAAACGTTGGAATAGGCACAAGTTCGCCAGCTTCTGCATTACACATAGGTAATGCTGGTCACATATTATTAGAAAGAGGTGGAGAGCTTAGAAGTAAAGATACAAATAGTGCAATTAAAACAATTGTAAGAGTAAATGGCTCTAATGAATTGCAGTATGGTTGGTCAAGTGCTGGTGCAGTAACATTTATGGGCGGTGGTTCATATACTGAAAGAATGAGAATTCATACCAATGGAAACATTGGAATCGGCACAAGTTCGCCAACTTATAAACTTCATGTTCGCAGTGCAGATGCAAGTGATGATGTTGCATATATACACCATGATAACGCTTCGCAGTCTAGTGGAACGCTATTAAAAGTTCGCACAGATGCAGGAGACAGTAATGGATATACTTTATTAGATGTTCAAACTAATTCAGGCAGTGCTTTATTTGTAAGAGGCGATAGAAACGTTGGAATTGGAACTGATTCGCCAAGCGAAAAGCTAACAATATCAGCATCTAATTCAGGCGGTGCAAACAATAATACACTAAGATTTGTTGATACTGATGTAACTACACAAGCCAATCAAAGTTTTGGAAAAATTGAATTTGAAACAAAAGACCTTAACAACGCTGGGGTAAATGCTTTTATAAATGCGTTTTCCGAAGGCACTGGAGGCACTGGTGCTTTATCTTTTGGCACAGGTTCAGCAGGTTCAACAGAACGTATGAGAATAGACTCATCAGGCAACCTGTTGGTGGGTACTACAAGTACAGTTTTGTATAACAACACTACAGCCAACACTGGTGGTGGTGCTTTCATTAAAGATGGATATGGCACTCGTTTAGATGTCTCTCGTGACAACACTTGTTTGGCGTTAAACAGACCCACTACAGATGGTTTAATGATTGACCTTTACAAAGGGACTACTGCTGTGGGCGGTATTGGTACTAATAGTGGTCAATTATATATAGGAAATGAAGATGGCTCTACAGATACAGGTTTGTTATTTGGCGAAAGTGGCACAACAGCAAGAGCCATAATACCTGCAAGAGCAGATGGTAGTGTGGTAGATGGTGCGTTAGACTTAGGTTATTCAAGTGGCAGATTCAAAGACCTTCACCTTTCAGGAACTATCTCTAGTGGAGCGATTAGTTCTACAGGCATTTCTTTATTTGGTAAAACTGTTCCAGACAATACAACAAACGGAATAAGAATAGATGGTACTAATGATTTTGTTTCCATTGTCAGAGATGGTGATTTGCCTTTATTACTTAATAGAAAAACTAGCGATGGTACTTTATTAGAACTAAGAAAAGATAATGCGGTTGGCGGAGTTATAGGAATACAAGAACCACAAGACAATGCAGAAGAACTTTATATTGCTAATGGTACTGGTACTAGCAGTGTCGGTCTAGCTTTTTGGGATTACATAAATACTGCAAGAATAGCACCCTGTAGTGGTGATGGAGCGTATAGAGACAACGCTATAGACCTTGGTTACTCAGGTGCAAGATTCGATGACATCTACGCTACCAATGGAACTATACAAACTTCAGACAGGAATGACAAACAAGACATTCAAGCTTTAACAGATGCAGAGACTAGAGTAGCTACAGCATGTAAAGGCTTATTAAGAAGATTCAGATGGCAAGATGCTGTGACAGAAA
>UEXM01002759.1_pt1 | contig 12029 bp, 9 predicted proteins | sample 1796661 | NCBI WGS metagenome assembly UEXM01 (sample SAMEA4772469, study PRJEB27181) | metagenome | reverse complement strand
ACCTTTCATACTTAAGTTATTAATAAAGCTGGATAGCTCTAATGCTAGCTCTTTCTTTGATATCGACTTTTTGGAGTTATTATCAGATTTAGCGTCTTGTAAAGTAAAATAGTTAATTTTATAAGGCGCACCTTTTTCTTTGTTTATTATTAGGTTGTATTTCAATTTATTATTGTTAGATATAACTTCAATTCTTTCATTACCATTACTAGGAGGTAAAACCTTTATAACATCTAGACGTCCAAAGGTATTTTGGCTATTTAAAAATACCCCAACATGTGCATCAATACCGTATGTTTCGATTCTACTTTTAGACATATGTTCAGAAAGATAATTTATGACTTCAATACGTGAACCTTCATTAAAAACGGCAATGAATGATGGGGCTAGTTCTTTATTGGCTAATAAGGGGAAAGAATAAAGTAACGTGACTATAAGTAAAAATAATATTTTCATTAAAAATCCTTTTATTGATGGCAACTAATGTTTGAGAAAATGCTAACGCCCAGTTATCAAGCTAAGTAATGGTTGGCTAAAATTGTGTAGCGAAGCGAAACGTTGCCAACTGTTACGTGTACTTGTTTATTTTCTTATATCTCGTTTTATAGAGCCACTTGATAGACGTCGACCTTAAAGCCACGAAATACAGACGATTTAATAAATTGAAAGCCTGTTCTATTTACCACTTTAACAGAGCTGGTATTCGCTGACTCGATTAGTGCGTGTACAGTTTTAAGCTTTAATTTTTTTTTAGCAAAATCTAATACACCAATTGTCGACTCAACAGCATAACCTTTACCTTGGTGGTCAGTGGCAAGACGATAATTGATATGTATAATATCACCAGCACCCACTTTATGCTTATTAAGACCACACACACCAATAAACTCATTAGTTATAGAGTTATAAATTGCCCAATGCCCATAACCATTTAAGTCATATTGATTTTTGCAATTAGCTATATAATCATAAATCTGTTCTTCTGTGTGAACACCTACTGTCGAATATTCCATTACTATAGGATCAGCTAATACTTTTGATAGGTTTATAGCATCCTCATGCGTAATTTGACGAATACTTAACCTTTCAGTTTCAACAATAGTCAATACAAACTCCTAGAGATATAACGAGCCTATTAACAGGCAAAATATGGTTGGCTAAAATATTTATGCTTCCAGACAATAAAACTTCAGAATCGAGGCTAATAGTTTATTATGAGCAACCGGGTATTAAGTCTTGGTTGAGCTTTAAATCCTTAGCTTTTGCAATTATTTTTAACGTGTTGTCATCGCAGAAAGTAAAAGGATCTTTAGTCAGGTTGTGAACTTGTTCAATAGCATAGTTAGCAGACAACCTCCTTTGAGTCGGTGTTTCTTTATGCCCATTTTCATTCAAGCTAAGTGTATTTAAAGTTATTAAAGCTTGCTCTTGTGTAAAAGAAAATAATAGCCTAGCCATCAATACATACGCTACACAAGAAGTTAAAATAACCCCACAAAAAAAAGAAATAAGTGTTTTTTTCATAATAATCCTATATACACGAGAAAGTTATACTTGATATGTACTAGTTGGGATGGATGTCCTTTATATTATTTATGGTTACTCATCACCGCATAAGCGCACATTTTCACAGCAAAAACAGTGGTGAGGAAATGTAATTTATCTTCTATCCAACTGCGTCGATGTTCAAAGCTTTGACCTGAGTGCTTATCTTTACCACATAAAAACGCACGCCTGACACAGCGTGTCAGTAAGGTGTATCTGCTAAACTGATTTGTTGCTTTCTGGGGCTAGTCATCACGTATCTGATATAAATGTGAAAAAGTCATTTGAGCTTAGTCTGTAGACTAGGTTAGTTCAATTTGGGATGGGTGTCCTTTATATTATTTTTTATATTTTTTATATTTTTTGCACTAGCATGTGCATTAATTTGGCTGGCAATGTGAAAGTTCAACAGCCCCTAGTATAACTTATCAATAAATCAATATTGCTATGCTATGAATTTAAGTCGCATTCAAGTTTAGGAATGAAAACAATAAACTAAGTGTACAAAAAAGGCCAGTAGCAAATGCTACTAGCCTTTCATTAAAACTGCCAACTTGTATTAGGTCGGGACAGTCGATTAATTTAGCTTAATAAAGAAACTATATTAAAATTTAACACTAACACCCGCGTATGCTCTACGACCAACTAAGTCGTAGATAGCATTAGCCGTATAACCAGGAGCTAATTTATCAGTTAAATTTCTAACACCAGCATTTACAGATAAAATATCATTCACTAAGTAGTTGAAAGATATGTCATGAGTAGTTACCGAACCAATATAAGCAGGAGATGTATCTTCTGCAGTATCACCCGTTGGAGAAATATCTAAAGTAAAACTGCGGTCAATATAACGAGTAGACCAGCTAATAACTAAATCATCAATTTCATAGTCAATACCAAGGCTAATTTGTAAAGAAGGATCACCTACTTCACCATCTTCAACATTAATTTCATCAGGACGATCTTGAAACTCGAACTGTTCTAGTTCAAGTAACTTGCTTACTAGCAAGTTAGTTTTTATTTCACCAGGAAGTTCAAATGCACTTAAATCTGTAGAATATCTAACTTGTGTTTCAACACCTTTGGTATTTAATGCAGCTGCATTTAAATAACCAGAGCGAACTAACTCAATATCGTTAGTTGTTGGATTACGATCAATTTGGCTACAGAATCCTGCATCTGGACCACCTGTAGCATCTACACAGTTGTCAGCTACATTCTGTGCTGCAACAAATGTAATAGCATCAGTTATTTCAATATCATAGTAATCAACTGTAACAGACAAGTTTTCAATAAATGATGGTGTCCAAACAAAGCCAACAGTTAAAGATTCAGAATCTTCAGATTCTAATTCAGAATTACCGCCTGAAAGTAAATCAACAGACACATTATCATTCGCTTGGAATCCTGCTGGTACACCTAAAGCAGCACAGTTTGCAGCGCGATCAGGATCATCAGAAATATTGTCAGCATCACAAGGATCGCTCACACGAGCAAAGCCAGGAGAAATTGGGTCAAAAGCTTCTGTAATGTTTGGAGCTCTAACCGCTTCACCTATTGTACCTCGGATACGGAAATCTTCGAAAGGTGCGTACATCAAGCCAACTTTCCATGCTTCAGCCTTACCAGCGTGTGAATAATCAGCTGTTCTGAATGCAGCATCTAAAGTTAATTCATGTGCGAACTTCATACCTGAAAGTAATGGTAAGCTCACCTCTACGAAAAATTCAGTTACGTCGTACTCACCATATGAGTCAGGAGTTGCAGCACTTGATAAGAAGCCACGCTTAGTAAATTCATCTGTGATTGACTCTGATGACTCTTCACGATATTCAAAACCAGCAGCTAGACCAATACCACCACCTTGTAACTCCATGAACTCTGCAGTATCAAATGAAATTACACCACCAACAAACTCTTGTTTAATAACATCTTCACGAGTTACATCTGCAGAGACATAATCACGAGCCTCTTGAGATGAAGATTGTCCAAATGGATTGAAAGCAACACAGTTACTACCATTAACAGATGCAGGATCAGTATAGCCCTCACCTTGAGCACTCTCTACTTGGCTACGACATGCAGCTTCACCAGTTTCAGGATCAATAACAGAATCAACAGCAGCGGTGAAATTATCTGGAATTAAGTCATTAAGTGTTTGACGCTTATTAGTAGTTTCACCGTTTGCATAGTACAACTCCCAATCTACATCTGTATCGCTGACAACAAATGAACCTTCAAACCCAGCTGTATATCTGAACAACTCACGACGGTTTGCGGCAGAGCGGTTACCTAGTTCGTCAAAAAATTTAGCCATACTGACTGTTGATTGGCCCGCATCTAACAATGTGCTACGTAAACCTGAATCAAGAAAGGCATTATCTTCTACATTGATCGAGATATCACCAAACTGAAATGATGGTTGAAACTGTTGAGTTATATCAGAGCGAACATATTTAAAATCACTGTTAAAAGTAATGTTGTCTGTTAAGTCAAATGTTAGTGTTGAACCTACATTAATTTTCTCTACACCTGGCGAGTAGTTTTCATAATCTTCACCATTAAAACAATAATCACAACCATTTGGGAAATTACCAAAAGCGAAACTATTATCAAATTCGCGTTGTGTTTGAACAATTGGGTTGCCTGCATTATCAAAAACATAACGCCCTGCAGCGCCACCAAATGGGTTAATCACACCATTTGCATGAATCATTTCTGATGAAACATTACGTCTTCTTAACTTATCAGGAATTCCATCATCTTCACCGCCATCGTCAGGGTTATTTACAGTTCCCCAACCTTCAAATTGACGAATATCAGCAGACATTACTTCACCAACACGCTCAATCCCTGTAAAAAATGTAACGTTACCTTTACCATCAGCAAAGTCTGTACCAGCTAGGATGTTAAACGAATGATTTCTTGAGTTAACACCTTCTGTTGATTTTGTACCTGTTAAGTTTGCTGCAAAGCCATCAAAGTCTTTCTTTAAAATAACATTAATTACACCAGAAACAGCATCAGAGCCGTAAATAGCAGATGCACCACCAGTAATTATTTCTACACGTTGGATAAGTGCAGCAGGAATCGTTGATAAATCAACAGTAGATTCGCCTGGCGTACCAGCTACATGTCTTTTGCCATTAATTAAAACCAATGTTCTTGCTGAGCCTAAACGGCGTAAATCAGCTGAACTTGTTCCGGCAGCAGCGTTACTGTTGTTATTACCAATCAATGTATCGGTAGAGCCTATTGCAGGAAGTTCACTTAGGATACTACCTAAATCCGGCGTACCAAACTTTGCTATATCTTTAGCGTCAAGAACAAGTACTGGTGTTGGCTGTGATAGTTCTGAACGTGCTATACGAGAGCCCGTAACTTCAATTCGTTCAACTGATTTTGCTTCTGCTTCTTCAAAAGCGAACGCTGGAAGCGACGCTGTACTAGCAAGTAATGCTAGTGAGATTGCTTTAGTAATTTTAGTAAATTCTCTCATGTTTTATCTCTTATTATAAAGTGTAAATATCCGATCACTATTAACTTAACTAGCCAAAATGAAATTAATTATTTGTATAATTTGACTAAAGATAATAATCATATTAAATAATAGTTTGATCGTGCTACCACTCAATACTACTACCACAGCCCCATTTATTGAATACCTTTTTTTACTTTTTTTTTACTTTTTTTTCACAGAAACACACAACAAACATATTTTGATTTCAAATTGGTTACATATATCGAGTATGCTTTAAAAGCAGACAGGTATTTTCGCCGTTTCACCTTATATGCTCAAGCCACTTGAAAATGCAGTTTCAGCGTTAAGCTAGGAAATCAGCGCAAGGCACAGCACGCAGATAATGGTTATTCTCGATAATAGCGCCTGCATTATCCTAATACCCGACATCCCAATTAAACAGACACCCACTTTAAATTGGGCAATCCCAGACTCTGAGCTAAGCTAAAACAACCCAGTTATTTCAGCGCAGGTGAGTAATGGCAACACCAAGAAAGCAGCAAATCAGTTTAGTAGATACGCCTTATTACCATTGTGTTGCCCGCTGTGTTCGACGGGCGTTTTTGTGTGGTGAAGATAAATTGTCGGGCCAAAGCTATGAGCATAAAATAAATCAGACACCCATTTTAAACATAAATAAATCAGACACCCATTTTAAATAATACGTCCAATATAAACAGGAAAAGTTTAACCTTAATGCATGCAATCGTGTTTTTATCGTCTGTTGAAGTTCTCGCGCTATGGATTCTATCAATTAAACCTCATATGACCCAAAAAATTTATTCTGAAGGCATGTTTGGTCCAGCGTAATGACAAATACACTGTTTAAAATGGAGTGCTCTATTGAGTTTACTTAGGCTAAACGCTTTTACGAAAATAGCTTATTACAATGACTTAAATTCTGTCGTCGTTTGAAGTGTTGATGCTCGCAAAAGTCAGTTAACGCCGCCTCTCGGCCCACTGCACCATGAAATTGTGTTCTAAATTCAGTGGTAATAATGAACCAGTGCGCTGCTGATATATTTAAGCGTTTGAGTATCTCTGGTTGGCTTTGCTCGATAAAGCCATGTTTGTCTTCCCGGATACTACGCCCTGTTATATCCATGAGTTGCAAATAGTCTGTTAGGTCAAACGGCAGGCCTTTTGGCATATCTTCTCTTGGGTTACCAACAAAAGGCATCAATGTGTGGGGTTGGTTGCTGATATTGCCGGTTTTATTGGCTTTGTGATGGGTTTTCTCACTGGCTTTTGCTTGCTCACAGCGCAGTTTAACGCTGGTGTGGTTTGATGTTTCGGGTGTATCTGCAATATTGGCGCGAACAGGGTTTAAATCAACATAGACCATACAAGCCACTAGCGCTGTTTCATCTAACAAAGCTTGGGATTTAAAGCGTGCTTCCCAGAACCGGCCTTTGCACTCATCTTCTTGATTCGCCTGACGGGCAACTTTTTCATTGATTTCACGCATAAACCAACTGATATCCATAAGGCGCTGGCGATATATTTCAGCCGTTGCGTTAACCATATCCACTAGTGGCGTAGCAAGGTTGTCACCATTGAGGTATTGCTGCGTTAATAGCGTACCTTTGTGTAACCGATGCCAACGCTCAAGTACCTCGTTCATGCTCCATTGCTTGGCTTTGTCTTCATCAACAAATACCACCACATGATAATGATTGCTCATCACCGCATAAGCACACATTTCAATAGCAAAAACCGTGGTGAGGAAATGTAATTTATCTTCTATCCAACCGCGTCGATGTTCAAAACTTTGGCCTGAGTGCTTATCTTCACCGCATAAAAACGCACGCCTGACACAGCGTGTAATACAGTGATAGTAAGGTGTATCCACTAAACTAATTTGTTGCTTTCTGGGGGTAGTCATCACGTGTCTGATATAAATGTGAAAAGGTCATTTGAGCTTAGTACACAGACTAGGTTAGTTCAATTTGGGATGGGTGTCCTTTATATTCTAGAAAGTACACCGTAGTTTTGATTCACTCCCCAAAATATTCGCCATTTAAGTCTTTGAAAATTAAGGTGGGCAGAAATTAAGGTGGGTGTATCTTTTATTTTTCATACAGGGATTAATCTCTTTGTAAATAAGCAAGTCCATTGTGCAGAATATCTAGTTTCAGTGGCGTAAAACGAAGTGTACGTACTGAATTAGTTTTTTCATTGGAGTCTGTTTGTCCGTTGTCATCCCACAGGATTTCACTGGAAACGATGAGCTGTAAAAGGTGTCCGTTTTGCCAATCAAAAAATAACAAACTAGCGATTGGGTTATGCAGGAGATTTCCCATGGTATTAAAGAACCCATTTCCGTAATAGTCTTCTACTAACAATTGTCCTTTCTCATTCACTTTTACAAAGCCAGCTTCGCCGCCTCGGTGGGACATATCCACACCACGATTACGCAGCGCTTCACCATCATCAAAACTACTGGCAATGAAAAAGGTATCGGCTTGAGTTATTAATTGTTTATCCGTCGCATCTAATACTGAACGTGTGGTCGTAGAAAACTCACCGTAAGCGTAATTAGTTTTAAATGTTTTGTCTTGGATGTATTTAGGACAATTACCAAAGCTTTGTAATACGTTAATGGTGATATTTTTTTGACTAATATCTGCAACCACCGCATTTAAACGATTACGCCGTTTAGTATCAAATTCAACGCCAACTAGACCAACTTTATCCCCTACTTCGAGCTCCTGATGAATAAAGTCTCCCATGGTATTTTGTGTATTGATCACCAATGATGTGTCAGAAGGCGAATGGATAAAACCCGGTTCGCCAAATAAAACACTCGCACGAGATTGTGAATGACGAGCTGTATAGCCAATGAATATCATGGACAAGTTAGCAAAATAGTCTCGATGTTGTTCCGGCATAAAGTCGCGAATAAAACGAGGCCCAATATCTGCCATGCGTTTATCCGTACCAACACGCTTTTGAATGGTTAATTCGCCTTGATGCCAGCTCGGTACCTGTTCATTAATCATCATTATCTCCTAGGAATTAATGATATTAAGCATTAATCAGTTCAAGTCTGATGCCACCTGGAATGTAACACATCATATGGTGGATCCCTGTGTCACCTAATGGCTCTGGTGCAAACTCAATCTGTACATCATCAAGTTTCAGGAACTTTGCATGCAAGGCTTGTAGTTCTTCTAGGTTGCTCACTCTCAGTGCAAAGTGATGTAGCCCCACATTGTTTTGGCGATTAAAAGCAACCATGTTGTCAGCATCTTTAGCTTGCCATAGCGTTAACATAATAGAGCCATCAGAAACAAAAATAGCTGGATAAGCTGGTTTTTCACCTACTTTTTCAAAGTTAAGTTGCTCAATAAAAAAATCAACGGCTCGTTGTAAATTAGGTATGGTTAAACCTAAATGATGGATGCCTGCTGTGGTGATTGCTTGTTCGTTAATGTTGGTACTGGCTATTGTGCTGCACATAATAATAAATCTCATTGAATAATACGAATCAGGTGAACAAATCTGTTCACTCCTATTTTTACTATAGGTGAACAGCTCTGTTTACGTCAAGTGTAATTTTGTTATAATCTGATTTTTATACAGAGTGATTTCAGCATTAATCCAAATAAAGGCCGCTCAATATGCAACCAAGAAAGCAACATTTAATCGAAACCGCATTAACGTTATTTAATGAAAAAGGCTACCACGCCACAGGTATCGATTTGATTTTGGCTGAATCTAAAGTGTCTAAGGCAACCTTATATAAACACTTCCGCAGTAAAGACGAACTTATTTTAGCGGCGTTAGCATTACAGCATGAGAACGTGCTAGAGATGATTAAAAATAAAATAGAAAATGCAAAGCAAGGTGATCCTTTACCTGTTTTAGCTATGTTTGACGGATTGCATGCATGGTTTAATAGCAAGAGTTTTTACGGCTGTAATTTTATTAATGCCAGTGCTGAATATGCCGACTCTAATGATCCTATCCATGTTTATGCAGCTGAGCATAAACAATCAATTGTTGACCTTGTACAAACTGAATTACAACCAGAAGATAAACATAAAGCAGAGCAAATTGATTTATTAGTAGGTGGTGCCATTGTGATGGCACATACACGCGGCATTAAAGATGCCGCTTTGATAGCAAAAGAAATGGCACGAGCTCTTTTAAAATAAATCAAAAATAAATCAGACACCCATTTTAAATAATACGTCCAATATAAACAGGAAAAGTTTAACCTTAATGCACGCAATCGTGTTTTTATCGTCTGTTGAGGTTCACGCGCTATGAATTCTATCAATTAAACCTCATATGACCCAAAAAATTTATTCTGAAGGCATGTTTGGTCCAGCGTAATGACAAATACACTGCTCAAAATGGAGTGCTTTATTGAGTTTACTTAAGCTAAACGCTTTTACGCAAATAGCTTATTACAATGACTTAAATTCTGTCTTCGTTTGAAGTGTTGATGCTCGCAAAAATCAGTTAACGCCGCTTCTCGGCCCACTGCACCATGAAATTGTGTTCTAAATTCGGTGGTAATAATTAACCAGTGCGCTGCTGAAATATGTAAGCGTGTGAGTATTTCTGGTTGGCTTTGCTCGATATAGCCATGTTTATCTTCACGGATACTACGCCCTGTTATATCAATGAGTTGCAAATAGTCTGTTAGGTCAAACGGCAGGCCTTGGGGTATACCTTCTCTCGGGTTGCCAACAAAAGGCATCAGTGTATTAGGTTGGTTGTCAGTTTGACTGTTTTTTTGACTTGCTTTTGCTTGCTCGCAGCGCAGTTTAACGCTGGTGTGGTTTGATGACTCTGGTGTATCAGCTATATTGGCGCGAACAGGGTTTAAGTCAACATACGCCATACAAGCCACTAGCGCTGTTTCATCCAACAGTGCTTGGGATTTAAATCGCCCTTCCCAAAACCGGCCTTTGCAATCGTCTTCTTGATTCGCCTGCCGTGCTATTTTTTCATTGATTTCACGCATAAACCAACTGACGTCAATAAGGCGCTGGCGATATATTTCAGCCGTTGCGTTAACCATATCCACTAGCGGCGTAGCAAGGTTGTCACCATTGAGGTATTGCTGCGTTAATAGCGTACCTTTGTGTAAACGATGCCAACGCTCAAGTACCTCATTCATGCTCCATTGTTTGGCTTTTTCTTCATCAACAAATACCACCACATGATAATGGTTACTCATCACCGCATAAGCACACATTTCAATAGCAAAAACCGTGGTGAGAAAATGAAGTTTATCTTCTATCCAACCTCGCCGATGTTCAAAGCTTTGGCCTGAGTGCTTATCTTCACCACATAAAAACGCACGCCTGACACAGCGTGTAATACAGTGATAGTAAGGTGTATCCACTAAACTAATTTGTTGCTTTCTGGGGGTAGTCATCACGTATCTGATATAAATGAAAAAAGGTCATTTGAGCTTAGTCTACAGACTAAGATTGTTCAATTTGGAATGGGTGTCCTTTAAATTTTTTGCATGGTTTAATAGCAAGAGTTTTTACGGCTGTAATTTTATTAATGCCAGTGCAGAATATGCCGACTCTAATGATCCTATCCATGCTTATGCAGCTGAGCATAAACAATCAATTGTTGACCTTGTACAAACTAAATTACAACCAGAAGATAAACATAAAGCAGAGCAAATTGATTTATTAGTAGGTGGTGCCATTGTGATGGCACATACACGCGGCATTAAAGATGCCGCTTTGATAGCAAAAGAAATGGCACGAACTCTTTTAAAATAGTAAAACCATAAAACGGGCCAATTCAGGTGTGTATTGAGGTGGGTTGAGGTGGGTGTATTTGTTATTCTTTTAGTACACAGACTAGGTAGTTCAATTTGGGATGGGTGTCCTTTATATTACTTTTTGCTCTTTTCTATTTGAGCTAAATATTCTTTTTCTCTTTCTATTTGTTGCTCGCGCTCGAGAACTCTATCGTCAGTGTTATACGAATCAACTTTAAGCCGTTTATGACCTGACTTAAAAACTGGCTCAAATACCTTTCTTAACTTTTCTATCTCTTTAAACACTGAATATATAGGATCAGTGGCACCACCTAATGTAGAGATGCCTTTTATATCCGAAAAATCTATATCTAATGAATTTTTATAGGGCGTGCCTTCGGCATCCTCAAAATATATTTCTAATCTGATTTTTTGATCGAATACATTATCTTTACCCACATCTCTTTCAAGATCTCCGAATCCAAGCAGGAAGCTTTTAATTGTTTGGCCTAACCCCAAAGAAGAACAACCATTCTCGAATAAAGAAAGCTTATTAAACACTTTTACCAGATGGTTGTTATCCTCTGTTGCATTACTACCATCAGTATTTTTAAAGCTAAATTTTACGTTTTGGGCAATTCCTTTACCTAAGTTTTGAATAATAACATCCCAAAAAGTAATGCTTACCATAGATGGCTGAAGACTAACCACCACATTTGGTCTCATTGATTCTTTTCTTATTTCATTAAGTTGGGCTATCTGAGAAATTCTTAGATGCCAAGTTTCTTTAGCAAGAATAAATGTTAAGACAGCAATAGATACTGTAGCAATTGCACCGACCCATGAAGACAATGAATCTGAGGTTAAAACTATTGCAGTATTTAATTCAGTTCCGAAAATCAGGCCAGCAATGAAGATTAAAGGGGCGACTACTACGCCGATTAAAACAACAAAAGGCAATAAGGTACGTTCATTTTTACTATCAGAATCCACAAAACCATCCTTGTACAGTTAACGCCTAATTAACAGGCAAAAAATGGTTGGCTAAAATAGGTGAACGTAGTGAACAAAAAGCCAACTGTTTTTTGTCCTTGTTTAATTTCTTATAGTTGCTCCGTTCCATTAATTAATCTGTTTACCTAACGCATTAATAGGCGGAATATGCTTCTGTTGCTTACGAATATTTGAATGAAAACATTCGATGCTTTTAACAAGACTTTCGAAGCA
>UEXM01002758.1_pt1 | contig 12029 bp, 23 predicted proteins | sample 1796661 | NCBI WGS metagenome assembly UEXM01 (sample SAMEA4772469, study PRJEB27181) | metagenome | reverse complement strand
TGGTAGTTACTATTGGTTATACAATACAAAAGTGGTACGAGTTGAAAAAGAAGAAGAAAGATGAATAATTGTGTTATTTGCTTTAACTGCGGTTTATGTTGAAATACTTTAACTATCATGAGTTTGATAGCCCTGACGTACAAGGTAGCGGTCAAATGATGGATAAGCGTTTGTTAAAGAAGCTGGATAAGGTAAGGGAGATTGTTGGAGAGCCGATAATAATTACATCTGCTTTCAGAACGCCAGCTCATAATGAAAGCGTTAATGGTGTTGAATCCAGCAGCCATCTAAAGGGTTTAGCGGTTGACATAGCTATTCGCCATTCAAGGATGCGTTTTAAGTTGATAAGCGCCCTATTTGAAGTGGGTATAAATCGTATTGGCATTGCAGATAACTTTATACATATAGATATAGACCCTGACAAGGATGAAAATGTAATCTGGACTTACTAATGAAAAAGCTACTACAACTAATTACAGGCGGTTTAATAAAGGATATTGGCGGTGTTATAGACAAGCTAACAACTACTGACGAAGAGCGCCTACAAGCCAAGCAAAAGATACAAGAACTACTAGAAGAAGCTGATAAAGATGCACAACAACAAGTTACAGAGCGTTGGAAGTATGATATGCAGAGTGATAGCTGGCTGTCGAAAAACATTAGACCTCTTACTCTGGTCTTTCTTACGGTTATGTTTACCTTATTGGCATTTACCGATGGAAACATTGGAGAGTTTAGCATACAGAAAGAATATATCCCTATTTTTCAAACACTACTCATTACTGTCTATGGTGCGTACTTTGTTGGAAGAACTTGGGAAAAAAGTAAAAAGAATGGCGAGAAAGATAATTAATGCGTACACTCCTAGCTCTAGGGGTAAGAGACCTAACGTTCACTCAAAGAACGCATCGGTAGGTCAAAGCGGTCATAAGAAAAAATACAGAGGACAAGGTCGTTAATAACTTCTGTGAATTTAATACCCTCTTATGAATTTAATGGGGTATATTTGTTTTGTGTCAGGGTTAATCCTGTTTTCATTTGTTTTTTATTTTGTTTGATTATTAAGTGGTAGCTTTTTTAGGTTGCCACTTTTTTTGTATATTAGTCGGATGGATAGAAATCAGAAGGGTTGTTTTGCGGAGTATAAGTTCGCCACGAGAGCGATGGAGAATGGATTTAACGTATCTATGCCACTTTTAGATTCATCTACTTACGACTGTTTACTTGAAAGGGGCGGTAAAGTATTTAAGATTCAGATTAAATATGTTAGTGCTGAAAGGCAGAAAGACATAGAACATAACAACACTAGGGTTACTTTACATAGAGAGGGTGGAGCTTATCCAAAGCATTTATGCGATTTCTTTGCAGTTTGGTTCGATGAATACAATGGTTTCTTCATTATTCCTAACGTAGAACAGAAGGCGATGCGCCTATCTTTAACAAATAAATACAAAAATAACTTCAATAATTTCGATATTATTTTGTAGTGTCAGTTGGAATTTATATATTTGCCCTATGAATATATATGAAAAACTGGTGGACATTCAGGGGAGACTGAAAGCACCCAAGAATCAATATAATAGTTTCGGTAAATATAAGTACCGAAATTGTGAGGACATACTGGAAGCAGTAAAACCTCTACTCGTAGAACACAAACTTGTCTTAACAATTTCAGACGATGTACAGTCTATTAATTGGAATGACAATCCCTTACACTTCGTTGACTCAACAGTAAAAATTACTGATGGTAAAGATGAGGTTGAAGTTTCAGCGCAAGCTGGAATAGACCCTAATAGAAAGGGTATGGATGTGGCGCAATGCTTTGGTAGTAGTTCATCTTACGCTAGAAAGTACGCCCTAAATGGTTTATTCTTAATAGATGATACAAAGGATGCCGACTCGACTAACAAACACGATTCTAAATCAAATGCTGTTGCGGATGATATGGATTGGCTACCTGATTCAGGTGGTAAGTTTGATAACGCCAAGAAAGCGTTAAAATCAGGAAAAACAATGCAGGATATTAGAAAGCATTATAAAGTAAGTAAAAAAGTAGAACAATTATTAAATATATAAATTATGTCAGAAAAAAAGTATGTAGGAACGGGTCGTCAAGCACCCAACGGAATGGAGATTGTAAACATCTCTATCGCAGAATCTAAAGTCAAAGACTTTTGGAGTGAATATAACGGAGAGCGTTATTTAAGATTAGGAGTCTCTAAAAAGAAAGAGGCAGACCAGTATGGTAAAACTCATAGTGTTTACATTGATGAGTGGCAACCATCTTCGGACAACAAACCTAAACGTGAAGCTGTGAAGGTCGATGACGACTTTCCTTTCAACTAAATATGAGGGGGGTGTAAAAACCCCCTTTTTTTAGCTATGAAAACTAATTATATAAAAGTAGATATGGAAGGTTTAAGTAAACTAAACTTTACCGAAAAAGCAGTATTCTCTTACATTAAGTCCTTATCATTGGACAAAGGGTATTGCTTTGCGACTAATAAGCACCTGTGCAACGTTATGTCTATAAAAGACAGGACAATGTATAGAATCTTAAATAGACTTGAAGAGAGCGCCTGTATTCGTAGGGAGACGAAGAGTATAGGGTTTGATGGAAAGCAACGTAGGATATATGTTAATCCTCAATTCAAGCATTAACATGTTACGAAACGATACATGTTATATAAAGAATTATAATATGATACATATTATATATCTTTAATACTCATGTTATAATACGATACATGTTATAATACGTAACATGTTATATAATTGTAAAAAAAACAAAATAAAAACGAGACTACCAAATGTTTGTACAAGAATTTTTAGATTTAGGTATAGAACCGAAGGGAAACAGCGAGGAACAAAAGGTTAAATGCCCTAAATGCAAGTCTCTAGGCAAAGAGAACTGGAAAGACACATGCTTGTCTATCAACACTTTGATGGGCGTATATAATTGCCATAAATGCGGATATAAAGGAACGGTAAGAAAAATGGAACAATACACAAAACCAATGAAACAATACACAAAGCCATCTAAAACCAATATGAAGAGAATCTCTGATAGGGGGCGCAAATACCTTAACGGAAGAGGCATAACTGATGAGGTTATTGAAAGGAATAAGATTGTGTCGTCAAGTGATGACAGAAACATTTTCTTTCCCTATATGAAGGATAGCGAACTTGTAAACTACAAGAAACGAGGTTTAGACGGAAAGTTTTTCGCTCAAGCTAAAGATGCTCAACCAATCATATACAACTATGATGGCGTTAAGGGTCAACCAAAGATTGTTATATGTGAGGGAGAGATTGATTCTTTAAGCTGGGAAGTGATTGGCATTCCTTACCACACCTCTGTTAATATGGGTGCGCCCAATGTTGGAGATAAGAGTATTGATAAGAAACTTGAGTGTCTAACAACCTGTTATGATGTGTTTGATGAGGCATCTACTATATACATTGCAACAGATAATGATGACAATGGTAGAAACTTGCAGCAGGAGTTAATTAGACGTTTTGGCGCAGATAAATGTAAAATAGTCGATTTAAGACCGTTTAAGGATGCTAATGAGGTCTTGGTAAAGGAAGGCATAGAAAGTCTCCGTAATCGCCTTAAAACGGCTGAAGCGCCCAAAGTAGAGGGTATCTTTGACGTTGATGATGTTGTTGAGTCTATGATGGATGGTTTTGAAAACGGTCAAGAGAGAGGCACAAGTACATACATTCCTCACATAGACAAGGCGTGGACTTGGAGAATGGGCGAAGTTAATATATGGACTGGGTATCAGAATGAAGGAAAGTCCTTGCTATTGAACCAGCTTGCTACCGTTAAGGCATTTCACGATGGCTGGAAGTTTGGCGTATTTAGTCCAGAGAACATGCCTATGAAAGACTTCTTTAATGATATTGTAGAGATGTACATTGGTAAGAGTGCTGACCCATATTACAAGAATAATCAGATGACAAAGGATGAGTATTATGAAGCAATCAACTTTGTAAAGAAACACTTTTTCCTAATATACCCCAGAAAGAACTTTAACTTGGATTCTATATTTGATAGGGCGAAGTTTCTTGTTAAGACAAAGGGTATTCGTTCTTTAATCATTGACCCATACAATACGGTGCAGCATAAGATGTACAAGGGGGAACGTGAGGACTTGTATATTAGTCGATTCATGAGTGAGTTAAAGAGGTTTGCTATTGAGAATCACATATCTGTAAATTTAGTGGCGCACCAAGTTACACCACAGAAAGATGAAAGTGGCAGATATTACAAACCCGATGTGAATAGAATTAAGGGTGGCGGTACGTTTTCAGACAAGGCAGATAATGTGATGTTTGTATGGAGACCGAATCGTGCTTTGGATTTCTCGGACACAAGCGTTATCTTTGGCTCACAGAAGATTAAGAAACAAAAGCTAGTTGGTATTCCACAGGATGTGGAAGGCATCAATTTTAACATAAGAGAGCAAAGGTATTACTTTGATGGATACACACCATTTAAGGATATAGATGTTTTAAGATGCGGAAAAAAGCAAGAGTAGATGCAAACCAAAAAGAAGTAGTAAAACAATTAAGAGATTTAGGCGTTTCAGTCTTACACACCCATCAGTTGGGTAGAGGTGCGCCAGACTTAATACTAGGTTACAGAAATGATAACTACATGATTGAGTTGAAAGACGGAAATAAAACAAAGAGTCAACAGAGGTTAACACCCGATGAGGTAGAGTTTCAAGAGAAGTGGCAAGGTAATTACGCTGTTTGCAATTCGATTGAGCAAATTTTAACTGTAATAGATTATGTTGACGAAGGAAGAGTTGTTACAAAAACTCGCAAATAAGTACGATGACTGGTATAATATGGCTATGTCGTTTAGCATTTCAGAGGAACAAGCTAAAGAACTTGTCCAAGAGATGTTTGTTAGGATTTTTGACTATGTTAAAGACCCACAAAAAATTATGTATAATGATACAGAGGTTAATACCTTTTATATTTATATTACGTTAAGAAATTTATATTATGCAAATATACACACAAGCTGCAAAAAGAATCCAATCGTATTTTCAACGGATAAGATTACGGATGATAATTTTAAAGGAATGTATGAAGATAGCTTGGATTCTATCGAAGAAAAAGAAAAAGAAGAAGCGCTATTTAAGAGAGTTGAAGCTCTGGTTGAGGATTGGTACTGGTACGACAAAGGTATCTTTAATCTTTATTATCATAGGGGTATGTCTATGAGGGATATCGCCAGAGAAACTAAAATAAGTTTAAGTAGCATATTTAATACACTAAAAAATGCCAAAGAAGCAATCAGAAAAGAAATCACAGGAGATTAAGTCAACAGGTCTTGGCGACACCGTAGAGAAGGTGTTTCGCAAGACTGGTATTGACAAGTTGGCGAAGGCAGTTCTCGGAGAGGATTGTGGTTGCGACAAGAGACAGGAATTACTAAATGATTTATTCCCTTATGGAAAATACAATGCGCCAACTGATGAGGAGTTGGACACAATTCAATGGTTATTTGAGAGGTCAAGAAACACGATTAGCGGTAGTATGGTTAAAGAGATTTATTCCGTTTATAATCGTATCTTCAATGATAAATTGCAGCCCACAAATTGCAGCAGTTGTTTCAAGCCTGTAAAGCAAAAACTACAAAAAATACACAATGAGTTTAATAAGTAATCATGGTTATAAGAATAGATGATGGCTTAAAGAGGCGTGTTTGGTCTTTCTTGAAAGATAATAACGTTGGTAATAGAAGTAGGGCTAATGGCAATAAGACAGAGCAGTATGTTGGTTTGTTAGGAGAATCTGTTGTTAAAAATCATTTTGGCGTAAATAGTAATCTTAATAATGGTTTTGATGGCGGTTTTGATTTCGAGTATAATGGAATAAAAGTAGATGTTAAGACTATGGGTAGAACGGTTGACCCAAAACCCTATTATGTAAACAACTTTATCTCTTATCAGTCTGACTTTGATTGTGATGCTTATATATTTTGTTCTATAAACAAGAAAACAAGCGACCTTACTATTTGCGGTTGGGTTACTAAAGATGAGTTGATGGATAGGTCTTTATTATATAAAGAAGGTTCTATAAGAACAAGAACAGATGGAACGACCTTTAAAATGAAAGCGCCTACTTATGAAATAAAAAACGCTGACTTAAACAGTATCGAAACGCTTTAAAATATATTTATTACTTTAATATGCCACTAATTAAACCAAAGAAGTACGAGAAGCAGAAAGATTTTATAGTGCGTTGCATTGGTAACGGTAAAATGGCTTCTGAATATAAGGAAACCGACCAGAGAATGGCGGTATGCTACACCATCTGGAAAGAGAACTTCAATCCAAAAAAATAGTTAATAATTTTGTTAATTACTAAATAGTTTGTATGTTTGCTTAAAATAATAAGTAAATGGACAAGTTATTAAGATTTATATTATCCCCCTTAAACTTACTGAAGTTAGTATTTGTAATCGTTTTAGTATTCATATTCTGGATGCTTGAAAGTGTATTGCAGATAATTCACTATATACTTAACGCACCTTTGTCGTGGGTTTTGAACAAGGTAGAGAAGTTAATTAAGTTACTAATAAAACAAATAAAATGAGTAAATCAAATGAGTTATTTCAGAAGATGAGAGAACGAGGTTCTCTTTCTGATGAGCAGATAGATAGAATGGAGAAGGGCTACCAAGAAGAAATGGAACTTGCTGAATACCGATACTCCGAAGAAGCTAAACAAAAGAGAGAGCAGATTAAGCACACGCTAAACAAAGTGTTTGAGCAGTTTCACCCCATGCAATTTATAGCACCAGAACTAGCTAAAAGAAGAATAGATGAGTAATCAGATAGTTACACTAGACGGAAAGTTTTGGGATAAAGATTCTATCTTAAAACAAATGGATAATGATGAGTTCTACTATGAATACTTGGGTAAGAACGCCTTGAGTAGTAGTAGTGTGAAACTCTTGAATAAATCACCTAAAGCATACGCCAAGTCTTTAAGGTTTGCAAACAAGCGTACAAGTGCTATGACTGCTGGTTGGCTTTTACACTTGGCTGTGTTTGAGCCTGAAAAGTTTGGACACCTTAACTGGGTTGATGCTAGTACAAGAAACACCAAGATATATAAGGAGGCGTTTGCTGACAATCCAATGACGTTCTTGAGAAAAGAGTATGAGGAAACAATGAGGCTTTCTGATGCTGTTTATAATAACAATGATGCTGCTCAACTAATCGAAGGGTTGGAATATGAGAAGCCAGCTATCGGAAACATTATGTCTATTCCTTTCAGGGGTAAGGCTGATGCGCTTAATGTGGGCGAGACTATCGTAGACCTAAAAACAACAACAGGTCTTTCAGAGGGCAGCTTTCCTTATAACTGTAAGAAGTATGGATATGCAAGTCAGGTATATATTTATTGCAATTTGTTTGGGATAGATTACAAAGATTTTGTATTTTTATGTGTAGATAAGGAAACCAAAGATATAGGCGTGTACAATGTTAGCGAAGAGTTCTATTATGAAGGAGAGCGATTGGTTGACAATGCGGTTAATGTCTTTAAGACTTGGTTCTCTGATGACCCAAAGAATATAGACCAGCACACTATAAAAGGAATACTTTGAGAAAAAAGAAGTTAACACAGCAACACAGAATAGAAATGCTTGAGAAGGCGGTTACAACGATATACGCTATGCTTCAAGCTGTAATAGAGAAGTTGCCAAACGACAAAAAAGATGACGTATCAACAAGCTAAAGAGGATTGCCGAGAAGATGTGCTGCTATCATTAAGAGATGGAATGCTGCTTCTTGAAGAAGTTAAGTTCTTGATAGAATACTTTAAAGATACAGAGCAGTATGAGTGCATACAAGGCGCAATGGAAGCGTGTGAACAATATAAACAAGAATTAGATGGAATCTGAAATAAAATACCTTAAAAGAATAGTACAAAAGAAAACTGGCGTTAAGCTAGGTAGAAATACAAGAAAGAGAGAGGTGGTACACGCAAGAAGGATGTACTATAAAATTATGCGTGAATTTTACAGGAAGTCCTCCCTACATGAAATAGGACAGACGTTACCACTTAAACAGAATCACGCTACTGTTCTGCACCAGATAAATGAGTTTGCGATAGATTATAAGCACGACAGGTTGTTTAGGAAGAAGTTTGATTCAATACGTAATGAGTTTTATGGTCTGACTGGAGAGCCAGAGGTTGATTTAGAGGAAGAGAACATTAGGTTAAGGCTACAAATCTCTGATTTAAAGAAGGATATTGAGAAACTTAATAATGATTTGAAGCAAGCTATATCAAATAACATACAGCCAAGAAACCAACAAGCAACTATATACAACGCTTCTGAAACAGTAAACGCATTTTAGATATGAATACAGCAATAACAACACTAATGAAACGAATAGAACTTTTAAATAAGGAATACGAACAGTCAGAGAAAACTATGGAAAACCCTGATGAAGTAGACGACTACTTTTTTGCTATGAATGATATGATAAATATATCAAATGAATGTGTGGAATTGCAACACGCAATAAGGATTTTAGAACATCACACAGGAATAACAAAAGAATAAAATGCCTGATATAACAAAGTGCTTGGGGGAAGGATGTCAAAATAAATATAGTTGTTTCAGATATTCAGCAAATGCGAATATTTATCAATCCTACTTTATAAAAACACCTATCATTGATGGTAAATGCGAATACTATATAAACCATAATAGGTTATTAAAATAGCAAAACAAAGATAAATATATATGAGACTAAAGAAGAATACATTTGTAAAGGCATACGCCTACTTTAAAGACCAATTAGCTTTGGCGCAAGAAAAAGAAGATAATGATGATGTAATCAGGTATTACAATCGCCAGATTGACACATTGATGACTAGGTATTACTCACAGTAAATCAGGTGGTTAAACACTTGGGTATGAACTTTATTATTTAAACATGCCAAGACCAAAGAAGAGAAGTCTAATATCAGATGAGAAGAAAGCTGAATTAGGAATACCAATCAAGCCAAAGCCAGAGCCGAAAGAGAGTAAACCACACGTTCCATATTCTGATGGGCGTAGAAACAACGGTGCAATAAAAGGAGTGTCCAGAGGGCAGGGGAGAAAGCCTAAAGCTAAAGAAGCAGACATTAAGAACTTTGCTCTGGGTTCAATGAAGAAAGCCTTTGGAAGCGAGAAGAAGGCTTGGGAGACACTTGCTGAAATGAGTAAGGAATCCTTTGCACACTTGCGCCTGCTGTGGGAATACAAGTATGGTAAACCAAAAGAGCAGAAGGACATTAACGTAAAGCAAGAGGTTCACATTCCTGTAATATCTTTCCTACAACCTGAAGAGACTATCGACATTGAATCAACAGAGATAAAGGATGATGAAGGTAAATCTTAATCCCAAATACAATCCTCTGTTCAGAGACTCAAGTAGATACTTTGTAATTACAGGTGGTAGGGGAAGTGGTAAGTCTTTTGGCGTAAATACATTCTTGGTGCTTCTAACGTACGAAAGAGGGCATCGCATACTGTTTACTCGATATACAATGACTTCGGCATCTATGTCTATTATACCAGAGTTCTTGGAGAAGCTAGAGCTTATGGGTATAGCAGAGAACTTTACGGTTACAAAGAATGAGATTATAAATAACCTAACAGGAAGCAGCATTCTGTTTAGTGGTATTAAGACTGCGAGTGGAGACCAGACCGCCAAACTCAAGTCTATTCAAGGCGTTACGACATTTGTCTTGGATGAAGCAGAGGAACTTACAGACGAAGAATCGTTTGAGAAGATTGATTACTCTGTTCGTGCTACTGGAAAGCAGAATCGCTGTATCCTCATTCTAAACCCCACAACTAAACAGCATTGGATATATGAGAGGTTTTTTGAGAATAGAGGCATCTCTGATGGTTACAATGGCGTTAAAGAGAACGTCAGCTACATTCACACAACCTACCTTGACAACAAGCAACACTTATCTCCGTCTTTTGTAGAGCAAGTGGAGGTAATGCGCCAGCGTAGACCAGAGAAGTTCAAGCACCAGATATTAGGTGGATGGCTTGAGAAGGCAGAGGGCGTTGTGTTTACTCATTGGGAGATTGGCGATTTCAATAACGAGTATGACACCATCTTTGGACTTGATTTCGGATTTTCGGTAGACCCCTCAAGTTTAACTGAAATTGCAGTAGATAAAATTAGAAAGACTATTTGGATAAAAGAACACTTCTATAAAGCAGGTCTGTCTACGTCTAATATATTTGAGATGTGTAGAAGGTATGCAGGAAACAATCTGATAGTTTGCGACAATAGTGAGCCACGCCTCATATCAGAGTTAAAGACAAAAGGATTGCGAAACATTACGCCAACTATAAAAAAGAAAGGTAGTATTTTATCTGGCATCGCCCTTATGCAAGATTACAATATAATTGTAGATAAAGACTCTGTGAATCTAATACGGGAGTTTAACAATTACGCATGGAAGCTAAAGGGCAGTATCCCCAGAGACTCTTGGAATCACGCCATTGACGGAAGTCGCTATGCAATTCAATACGCCCTTGAAAGAACTGTGCCGAAGGGTATGTACGTACTGCGCTAAAACACGCCATTTGAGCCTTACTGTATTGGGTTTCATGGCACTTCTCGCTAAAGATGACCCCAAGTACCACTAGAAATTTAAACGCTCTATTTCGCACTTTTGTCCAGCTCTATATTTGTTATAGGGTCAACAGATATTATACCTTGTCTACCGAACTTAACTACAACCTCATCACACCCATTATCTAAACAAGTGCGGAGGTATTGATTAAATTGCTTCATTGTCATTCTCTATCTCTTTTTGTAAGTTAGCCAGCGCCCTCCAAGCTACTTTAGCGGAGTGTCTGATGCCATCGGTATCTATCGTACCAGTCTCAAGTAAGTGCCGAGAAAGAGCATCTAATTCGTCTCCTGACTTGCTTCTATCCCACGCCAGAGGTTTATCTGGATTGTGTTGTTGTTGTCCAGCGTAAGAACACTTTGCAACTTCTCTTATCGCATCAGGAAAGTAATTCAATACCCCTGTAAAGATTGGCGTTTGCTTTCTGCTAAATTCAATAGGGGTTTCCTTCTCTGTGAATTTAATACCCCCCTGTGAATTCAATACCCCTTGCTCTTCAGGAATAATTTCAATATCCCCTTCTTTGTTCCATTTATACATATATTTGCCTTTAAATATCATGATACAAAGATAGTAAATATTTTACAAATACTTAACATTGGCTTAACATTAGATAACATTAGGCTTCGTATGTTTGCATCGAACATAAAAATAAATACAAATGGAAATACAAATTGATTTCGGTGGATTTTATGGCTACCACGAGGAATATATCGACAATAGAATAGATGATTATGAAATTGATTATGATAATGTAGATTGGAACGCTACCTTTAAAGAATACGCCAAAAATTGGTTATGGCGTTTTAATAATATGTCAAATTTAGATTTAGAGTTTATTAGCGTCGACAGTCCAAAATTCTATAATTTTAGAACGGATAGAATTATTGCAAATGTGACAAGCGAATGCGCCAGTAAGATGCTGCAATATACTAAAATGGAGGATTTTCAACAGTATGCAAATGAGCAATTAACCTCATGTGACGGATATATTTCATTTTTTGATAATATCGATGACCTCGTTATTAAGGCGTATAAAAGCGATGATGATATGGCTTTGTTATTGGGTCTTATATGCGACTATATTATTGACCTTGAGGAAATAAACGAATATATCTACGAATTGGAATATGACATAATAGAATTAACAGATAAAACAACAAATAATGAATAACGAAGAAATATATATTGATGAGATAATTACATTATGGTCAAATGAAGATGGCGTGTGCTTATCTAATGACCACAATACAGTAACAATACGCCCGCAGGCATTGTTCGATTGGCTACCAAGTATTATTGAAGTAACCATGAAGCAAAAGAAAAAAGAAGATGAAGATT
>UEXM01002757.1_pt1 | contig 12036 bp, 26 predicted proteins | sample 1796661 | NCBI WGS metagenome assembly UEXM01 (sample SAMEA4772469, study PRJEB27181) | metagenome | reverse complement strand
GAATCCAAACCTTCCCCTACTATGGGGGCAAAGGTTATAAGGGATAAAGCAACTTAGTTCCGTAGCCCTTCTCAAATGAGGGCTTTCCAAAGATGCCGATACTACGGCAACTCAATTTGTTGTGAGGGGTTATTTTTTCCGATGTGGGTTGTAGGGTATTTCAAGATTAAACTCCCTAATTTGTTTCGCCCCACAACATGAACATAGTTCTTCATGGGTGATATTTTGAAATCTCTTATGTTGCTTGAATGAGAGGTTTTTGTTTTTAACCCATTGATGCTTTCCATTATTTGATATAGGACACTCCATCTCTTTGATTGATTCATCAGTTATTTGAAGGTTTCCACACCTAACACAACCCTCTATCTTCTTTCTCATGCCTTCTCCCATTGGGTGAACCTTTTTTGTTTTGAAAACACAAGGTCTATTCTTCTTTGAGTTCCGACATGGTTCATCTCCAATTCTAACCGCCATGTTGGTTCTAAGGTGGGAGAGTTTATTAAACTTTTCTCGTTTTGTCCTTGAGGCGTTTCAAAATAGACGCTTTTGTGTCCTCCCTACTTAAAGGCTGACTCTAATGGGTATCTTTTAGACTCTAATGGGTATCTTTTAGACTCTAATGGGTATCTTTTTTTGATTAACCTAAGATGGTTGAGGACATGGGAGAGTTGAATACATATAAAAATAGACTCTCAAATGTCCTCATTCAGTTTCAAACCAATCTCTCCTCTCAAACCAAGCATAGAAAAAAATCAAGTAAAATGTTATCATGATTTGTAGCCCCCAACCTGTGAATAGGTAATCAGTAAAATTAAATTGCCCCATCATGAATAAATACAGAATCACGACAGGTTGAATTGCGAAAAGCCCAAAAATGGGTCTTAGAATGTCTTTTTTGGTTATCATATCTTAACTTTTGATAGATTACCTTTATTAAACGATGGGTCTTTCGGGGGCAAACCATTAAATACATGAACAAACCATTGAAGGTTGGTGAACAATTTGGATGAGTTATTTTCATTATTCAATGAGATGAGTGAGAATCAAAGAAAGTTGATTCTCAATACTCCCACATTGTTAGAGGCATTTTGTTCGGAAGCCTCCGATAAGATTGGTGTGGATGTTGATATTGTTAAGGCTCACCTTTCTAAGATGGGGGCTATCGTTAAGGGCGAGGCTGAAAGAGTTGTTAGGCTTTCGGAATCATTTGATGCTTTGAAAGATAAGAGCATGAGATTGATTGAAAGACAAAGCAATAGAGATGCTTGGTTTGATGAAATGATTTTAAAACCATTGACGGTTGCTTATGCAGTTAAGGAATTAGTTGATGAGGGCTTGAGTTATGATGAGGCTAAGGAAACTGTTGAGTCCGAAGATTTCATTGGAGAACTTAGGAGGGTAAAAGCGAGGCTTGAAAAGTCGCATGATTTATCTCCATTAGTGATGAAGCCCAAAATGATTCGGTGGGATGATGGCTCAAGCCAAAGACAAAGGGAAAAGAAGGCGAAGATTTATCATGAAATCTTGACTTTATTAAAGGATTCAAAAGAACCCATGACCAAAACTCAAATCTTGAGGACTTTGAATAAGGATAACTCATCGTGGAGGAAGGTTTGTGGTGATGTTCTCAAATACATGGTTTCAAGGGAGATACTTCAACTTGAAGGTTCAAATTATTATCATTCATCTAACTTCAATAGGAGAGAGAAACCATATCACCGAAGCATCTATGAATTGATTGCTGAAGAACCCGTATCAAAAACCAACATACTGAAGCACATGGGATATAACAATACGAAGGGGAGAGAGAAGTTGAATAAAGCCCTTGATGTAATGCTAATTGAGGGATTAGTTGATACTGATGGAACTAAATGGTTCATTCCGAGTTAATCAAAAACTTAATAAAGGTGTATCAAGGATTGGGAGGTATGACAAAAATGGGAAAAATCGTTTTAGCAATCAACTATCAAGATGAGCCTCTATGCAATTCAAACTCCACAATCGTTGATTGGTTGGTGAAGAATAATGTCATTGTTGATGTTGATTCCGACTATTTTGAAGTAGGTGAGATGAAGGTTGATTTTGATTATATGCCTAAAATCAACACACTTTCTTTCGGAGTTCAAGTTATGAATGACGATGATTTTCCTTCTTTGTTATTTGATTTTATTGGTTCATTGAAGGACAATAAAACCATTGTTTCAATAGCCGAATGTTTTGATGAAACTTCTCTAAAGCCTTCAAATTGTGAACTTATCTATGAGGCTAATTTGAAAAGGTTTAAGAAAGAGATAATTGAGGCAGAATAGGAGGAATTAGAATGGGGAAAATTAGGAAAGTTATGTGGAAGTGTGAACATTGTGAGGCTGAAGCCCACTATAAAGGATTGTGTAGGGATTGCACCGAATATGATGGTGATGGTTCAGTTCTCAATCCCATTTATCGGGTCAAAGTAAATGATGGCGAAACCCGAAAGCATAATCATTTGCATGATATTCCCACTCCACTATTGCAGGGAGTTAGAGGGTATAGGACTCAAAGGAAACCAACTAAGAAACAGTTGAAGAAGTTAGAATCCGAATTGGGTTCTTTTGCACCTCATCAAGAGGGTCAATTCAACCTTATAGGTGAATCGGAGGAGGAATGAATTATGAGTTATATCTTGATTAAATGTATATCCTGTGGGTGTGATTGAATTGTCATTGGGAGTCCGAATCGTGAATCTTCACACAAATAGAATCGCAAAAATAATTGATGGTCATTTGAATTGGAGTTCTTATCATTTTCCTGTAATGGTTTGGGATGTTCAGTATGAAGATAGTGGACTAAGATTCAAGATGAATGATTTTTATGAATATCATTGGGAATTACTTGAGGAGGGGTGAGGATGGATGCTTTACTCTATAATTCAATGGTAATCCTCTTTTTACTCAATCTATTGTTATCTTTGAGGAATACCTATAATTTGAATGAGTATCGGGATTTGCTTTATCATATTCTTGACCATGTTTGCCCCTTTGATGAGTATGGTGAAACCGAACATGATGAGGGTGAAATTATTGTCTTAGGTTTGAGTAATTTGGAAACGAATACAGATAATAATGAATGGGAAGATTGGGACAAGAGGTGATTCAATTGGAGAATATCATTAGTCCTTGTAGGGTTTGTAAAATCTCATTCCCCATGTATTTTTTGAATCATCATGGAGTTTGTGAATCTTGTGAAAAAGGTTATATGGGTAATCCAAAGATATTTGTTAAACGGTGAAAATTATGGTTGAAGATATGATGAAAAAAGCATTAGAAGTAGCACACATCAAAGGTTATGAGGTTTCAAAGACTGAAATGTATCGGTGTGAAGTTCATGAATATGCCTATGATAAAGGAGGAGAAGAAAAGATTGAATTGATTCTTGATGTTGAAAATCTTTGTGCAATTTGTGTATTTATTGAAGATGAGCCTTATAATTGGGATTCGGTTAAAGCGACAACTTATGATGGTGATTGTGATTGTTGTGGGCGACTCCCCTCATATCTTGAGGATTGATGCTTATGGGAAAAAGGAAGCGAAGTTCCAAATCCAATCATTCGGGAGATGGAAGGAATAAGCCTAAGAAAAGTTGGAAAGACCACCAAAGAATAGTTTGTTTTGATATTCATTCTAATGGTGAGATTGAGGATGGAGAACTTTTGCGGATTCAAGGATTGATTAGGTGTAAATACTGTGAAACTACTTATCCAAGAGATTTTTCGGAGTGTCCGACCAAGAGTTGTAATGCAAACACTTAAATACCTCATTTCAAGAATTGGTTAATATGGCTGAAGTAGTGAATATAGTTGCATCCATGAGATTAGTTGATAGTATAGATGTTAGTGCAGTTGCCGATGAATTGAACATTGATTATGCACAAGAACAGTTTCCCGGTATGGTGTATCGGGTTGAAGAACCTAAAGTATGTCTTTTGTTGTTTAGGAGTGGGAAGGCAGTAGCCACAGGTGCTACATCTGTTGAAGATGTTGAGGTGGCTTTCCGTCAATTAAGGAAAGATTTGATTGATAATGATTTTGAAGTTTGGGGAGAAGATAGATGCTTTTCAACTATTCACAACATAGTCATGACTACTGACCTTTCCGATACTGTTGAAGGCAAAATTGATTTGTCAAATCTTATGTTGCATCTCCCATTTGAGAGGACTGAATATGAACCCGAACAGTTTCCGGGTTTGATTTACCGATTAGACGACCCTAAAGTTGTGTTTTTGATTTTTTCAAGTGGTCGGTGTGTAATCACAGGCTCATCCGAGTTTGAAACCTCTTATGAGGCTGAAGAAGTCCTTAGAGATGAGTTGATTGACTTCTTTCAATAGGTAATTTCATATACCTGTTAGATTCGTGGTGTTTTCATGGTGGACTTCCCTACATTCAAACCAAGAAAGGTTGATGGAGATTTAAGCAAATCATGGGAGGCTAAGGCTTCCGATTATTCCGATGAAATTGTGTTAGGATATGCAGTTGCCGAAAACAGGAAAGGGAGTGGATTGAAAGATATTGTTAATCTATTCAGTCAAAGGTATGATAAGATTCACAAAGTTTTGAGGTATCAATGCGGGTTCAAGAGGACTCACACTATTAAAGAAGCACTAAAGGATAAGAGGAGGTATCACAAATACAACCTTATCGGGATGGTGGTTAGTAGGAGAAAAACTAAGTCGGGCGGATTGATGGTGAACATTGAAGATAAGTCGGGCAATCTTGATGTATTCATTAGGGCTGAAGATTCGGCATCCCAAACTATTGTAAATGATGATGTTTTAGGGATTACGGGAACTTTCGGAAAGGATAGCGACATATTTTGGGTTGATAGAGTCCAATTTGGAGATATTGCCCCTAAGCATCAAAACAAAGGGGGAGAAAGTTATGACCCTGTATCTATTGCGTTTATATCGGACATTCACATGGGTTCAAAGTATTTTCTTGAAGATACATGGGACAAAATGATGAAATGGTTAAATGAGTCGGAACTCGCCAAGAATATCAAGTATCTCGTTATGGCGGGTGATGTTTGTGATGGGATTGGGATTTATCCGGGTCAAGAAAACAACTTGGTTTTTGATAATGCCTACGACCAATATGAGTTTTGTGCGAGGAAACTTGATGCTTTACCCGACCACATTACTCCTATCATTTTGCCCGGTAATCACGATGCAGTTAGACCTGCTCAACCCCAACCTATGCTTGAACCTACGATTCAACAACAATTTAATTCAACCATTCATGTAGGAAACCCTGCGAGGATTAAATTGAATGGGATTGATGTTTTGGCGTATCATGGTCAAGGTATGGATGATTTGATTCCTCAAATTGACCATATCACTTATGAAAACTCGGTTGAGGGTATGAAAGAGATGTTGAAGAAAAGACACCTCACCCCTCAATGGGGGGAGAGGAGTGCATTATCTCCCGAAATGACCGATGAGATGGTGATTGAAAATCCTCCCGACATTTTTATCACAGGACACACACATAGTCATGCTTTTGAATGGTATAGGGGAGTTCCCCTCGTTGTTTCATCAACTATGCAGGGTCAAACCGATTTCATGAATATGCTTGGTTATGCTTCTCAAAAAGGACATTTGACAATTTACAACATTCAAAATAGGGAAGCGAAAGTAGTTTCGTTTCATGCAAATGATGATATAAACTTTTGAGGTGAGAATGATGAGTGGAGTAATACATCCGAAGGCAAAGTTTTTTGGTGATGTTCAAATCGGAGATGGAAGTTTTGTTTCCGCAGGTTGTTATCTCTATGGTCCAATTAAAATCGGGAAAAATACAACAATCCATTCGGGAACTATTATTGGGACTCCTCCCGAACACAAAAAGAAGAAGTCAAAATATGGAGTTATAATTGGTGATGATAATGTGATTGGTGCTAATTGCACGATTACGGCATCAACCGATGAAAGGCCGACAACCATTGGAAACGGAAACTATCTAATGGCGGGAGTTCATATTTCTCACGATTGTTTGATTGGTGATGAGAATGTGATTGCACATAAGGTTGTATTGGCGGGACATTGTGTTGTTGGAGATAGGGCAAACTTAGGTGTGGGTGCATTGTTGCACCAACATACTACAATTGGTTCGGGGTCTATGATTGGAATGGGTTCAGTTGTGAATAAAGACATTTACCCCTATCTCAAGGTGTGGGGTAATCCTGTTCGCTATGGTGGATTTAACTTTCATCAGTTAAAAGGTTTGCGGTTTGATGGAGAGGATATTGAGGATGAAGAGGATTTTAGAGATTCAATTGTCCCGGTTGATTTGATTAGGAATGATTTAGTTCAATTTCATAATTTTGCGGGAAAGCGAGGGAATGAAAGGATAGTTTCATATAGATGGATTGAAAATAGTCATAAATCGGAGGGATAACTTTGAAAACGACTGTGATTATTCCTACTTTCAACAGACCCGAATGGCTTGAAGAAACTCTTAACTGTTTTGAGCATCAAGTTCTTGATGATGGAAACGAATATGATGTGATTGTAGTTTCGGATGGGTGTGATAGAACTGTTGATTGGTTTAAGGAGTCTAAGTTCGCTGATAATGATTTGTTTAGGATTTACAATTCAAGATGCTATGATAGATATGGAATTAGACTTTGTTGGAACATTGGAGTTCATTTTTCCGATGCTGACCAAATCATTACAATTGCTGATGATTGTTTAGTGGGGGACAAGTATGTTCGTTATCATCAACATTTTTTTGAACCTTATGGGATGCTTATGGGGAAATTAACTCATGTTCATCCCGAACACCACCATAAAGTTCTCATACCCGATTCAAGGTTTATCTTCTTTCCTCAATTAGTTAAGGAATTGGGATATTTTTGGGATGATAGTTGGGAATATGCAGTTGATAAATCATGGAGTGCAGAACTTCCTTATTCAGTATTTTGGGGGGCGACCATGAGTTATTGCCGAAAAGGATTCATAGAAGTGGGGGGGTTAAACTTATCAATTGAACTTGAAGGTGAAACAATTTATCAAAGAGATGATGTTGAATTGGGAACTCGGTGGGGTAAAAGGTATGGAAACATTAGATTCATAGGTGCTGAAGTTAAGCATAAGGGTTATTCGGGAGGGAGTGCAAAAACTGAATTGATTCGGAGGGAAACGGGAGATAATAGGAAGCACCTTGAAGATTTAGTATATAGGGTAATTTGTGCAATAGATTTCAACATTAACTTAATCGCTAATGGAGGTTTGAGTTATTTTTATGGTGATGAGTGGGAACAATATGAGGTGAGTGAATGAATAAGAATAAAGAAGTGTTGATGATATTACAACCAAGAGCGATTCCCGAAGCAATTGAAAGTTTGAATCGTTTGGATATTGACAAAGTTTGGTTTAGAGGATATACTGAAAAAGAATTAGAAGTCCACCTAAATGATTTCATTGAATATACAGACTATGAATACTATTGGATTATAGCCGATGATGTAATTGTTGATGAGAAACCTATGGATGTGCTTAGACCTTTACTATATGAAGGAAGAGTAGTTTCGGGATATTGTCAATTATCTCAAACTTCAAGTAAAGTCAATTTGGCGAAAGATAAACTTTCAATGAACAATAATTTTATACCTCACCCCACACTCCCAAAAAGGGAAGTTGAAGATTGGATGGATTTGAGGATGTGGAATCACCCCTACATTGAAGAATATATGACCTTAGAACAGGTTCAAAAACAAAATGGGTATTTCAAAACTTACTTTACGGGTTGGTCTTTTACGGGGGCTTCAAAGGAAGTATGGCTTAAATATCCATACAGGGTGGGAATTAAAGGCGGAGGAACGGATGCACAATTTGTTATTAGGTATGTGGGGAGAGATGGAGGGGCGATTTGGACTCACCCTAAAGCATTTCATATTCATTTGAAAGAAAACCATCAAAACACACTTGAAAGAGATTGGCTTGTTGGAGTTCAAGAACCTATTATTCACTTCGGAGATGGAAAAATCAATAGGGAAGATATTGATGTGGAGAATGTTTGGTGATGTTTATGCGTGAGAAAACATATAGGGCGATTAGGCACGACATAGTGAGGCGAAGGCAAAATACAAATAGTGATGATACCCGACATCCTCATGAAAAGTCCAAGATGATAAACAATGTTTTGGAAGGTTCAAGCAATTTAAGAATCCTTGAATTGTTTGCGGGAGAAGGGAATTGCACACAAATATATCAACAATTTGGTTCAGTTATTGCGAATGATAAAGTTGGAAAGGTCTATGATAAATTGATTGAGAATACAAAAGACTTTGAATCCGTTGAGTGTGTGAGGAAAGACCGCTTTCTTTACTTTCATGAATTGATTGCAGGTAAAAATAAGTTTGAGGTGATTGACATTGACCCCTATGGTTTTCCCAATAGGTTCTTTCCCGATATTTTTCTTTTGATTGATGATGGATATTTGTTCATCACCATTCCTAAGCCCTATGTCAATATCCTAAATGGAATAACTCAAGCACACCTTATCAGTTATTACGGAACACATAATCCTTCCGAAGAAGAGATAATTGAAAGGATTGCACTATGGGGGATTTGTCATTGGAGAAAGGCGACCCTTATTGATTCTCAAGATTTGAAATCAGTTTGGAGGTTTTGCTTCAAAGTAAATAAGGTGAAAGCAACTGAATATACAGGAGTTAGGAATAGGTGAGTAGGATGGGTGATGATAATTATGAAGCACAAGGAGGTCCATGTAGGCGACAATGTGATGTGGATATGAAAACCATGAAATGTAAGTCATGTGGGATGCACTTCAAAAGAAGTGGTGAATGATAAGTGTTAAATACTATGTCCGAGTTTTGTTAATTATGAAGCGAGTATCAAAGGTTATTGAGAAAACTAAGGGTATGAGTCCTTCAGTTAAACGACCTAATTCATTGTTATCTCAAAATAAGGTTGTAGGATATTCAGTTAATTTTCCTATCCATAGAACCTGCAAACCCACTAAGGTTTGTATTGAAACCTGCTACTATGCAGTTGGAACTACTACATGGAATCGTAGCCTTCGCAAACAACTTTGGATATATGAATACTGTTTGAAAGACCCAATTGCTTTTGCTGAAGAGGTGGTGAAAGAGTATCATAAAAAGGAGTTAAAATATCTTCGGTGGAATGGTGGTGGTGATTTATTTTTAGAATCAACTATTGCTTTGAATTATATTGGAGAAAAATACCCCGAAGTTGTCTTATGGGTGGTTTCAAGGATTCCCGACATGGTAGGATTGTTAGATTATTACCCCAACATCCATTTGCATTTCAGCCTTGATAAGCACTCATTGGAGAGAAGAGATAAGGTATTGGATGTAGCAAAAAGACCTATCTTTTTTTCTTATCAATGTATGAAGGATGAAAAGCCCGATGTTGAAGATTTAGTCAATAATCATGGGGTTTCTTTATTTTTCTTTGATAACTACTATTTGACTGATTCAATGTATGAGGAACATTTTTTGGATTTTTTGTGTCCTCTTAATTTGGATAGAACCAATAATGGAGATATAAGTGGTTCATGTGAAAAATGTTCAAGATGCTTTAATGGTCATTGGTTGGCTCAACACAAAAATGAATAAACCTTAAATACCTGTGCCTGTTAGCATAGGTATGAGTAAAACTTATCCGACTGTATTGACCGAGTTGCCTGTGGGTGCTACGCAAATCGCAAAAGCCAAGAGGATGCAACAAAGGTTTAATGAAATCAAAATCAGTAATAAGTTCCCAAATCGGGCTACTGATTTTCATGGTGCATTAGGTGAAATAATGTTTAATTTGTGGTTAAAAATTGAAGGAATTGAAAATGAGTGGGTGGAGTTTATCACTAACATCCCTAATGACCCCGATTTTACTTTTAACAATGGTTCAACAACCTTAGATGTAAAGACAACTCGGTTTCAGCGACTATACTTTCAAAAGGTTGATTGGGACTATTATGTTTTGGTTGAACCCTTTGACTTTTTGAATGGAGATGTTAGCCATCCTCAACAGGTTAGAGTTGTAGGGTGGATGCCGAAAAATGAACTCCTTGAAATCAAGGCGGAGATTGATGCAGGTATTACAAAGCGAGGGCGAAGTGAAGTTAAGTTTGGAAAACATTCTTACTTCGTCTATCCCGACAAACTACATCACATCGGAGAATTAGTTGAGATTGTGAAAGCGAATAGTTAAATAGGTATTGGGAGGAATTAAAAATATGGCGTTATCAAATTATCCCGATGGAATGGATTGGGGGGCTTATGATGATTACCACGACCCTAAACTTGAGTGTGGTCATAATTCAAGCGATAGTTGCGATTGTTGGTGTGAACATTATCTTCATGATGGTCGGCAACATTTAGTTGAGGATTGCACTCATGAGAATTGTAGCCTTTATCATTGTGATTTATGCGGTAATGAAAAGGATGAAGAAGATTCTCATTGTGGAGAATGTAGGGAGGGGAATGAATGATTTTGGCTATTATTGTTTTATTCATCCTAACGATTCTTGGAGATTTATTTCTCTATAACCACTTCAATCATCTATTCAAAATGCAGTTTAATTTAACTGAACAAATAATCTCTAAACTAAAAGATAATAATGAGGAGGAATAAATGATGAATAATTGTGAATATACGGAATGCCCGCTTTGTGGAAGAGGCGGTTGGACTGATGAGAGAAGAAATACTGAAATTGGATATGTTTGTAGTTCCTGTGTTTTGAAACGAATACATGGAAACTTGGTGGGAGAGTGCTGAAATGTTTTCAACTATTACGCTTTGGCTTGTAGGTCTTGGTCTTTATGCTACTCCACTCATTTTTGATAATCGGAGGATGATTGGTGATGAGTAAAAAGTTAGTTGGATTTGGAATGGAATGGATTAGGTGTGTTAAATGTTCAACCCCCTATCCTAAACCTGCATTAACGAAAGAATTGGTCTGCTATCATTGTGAACCTCCATATAAGAATGGAGTGAGTGAATAATGAATACTGTTGATTTAATTCCGATGATTTTTGTATTAGGGGTTTTTTTAGTGATGTTGATGTATTTTATTGCATACAGTTATGATATTAAACCCTTAATTGGAAAATTGACTTCTCCACTATTTGTTCCTTTGCGAAAGTTTGTGGCGTGGGGCGACAATAAGTTCGGAACTTGCGACCATAAATTAGTTGTTATGCCGAGAGATGAGAAGGAATAGATTTGAAAGGCGTTGAGTGTTTGAAGTCTAACCATCCAAAAAGCATATAAGGGTGATTGACCAATTTATATTTAGGTGAAACAAAATGAATGAAGAATTGGAAACCTATGTTGAAGAGTTCATGGAAAACTTGAATCGGTATTTGAATGAAAAGGATAATGCAAAGAATAGAAAAGGAATTATTCAAAGAATCAAAGATATTTTGACCGTTTGGGAGGATTGAAAATGAAATCTCTCTTTGCATTTTTGTGCGTAGTGATGTTGAGTTTCGGAATAACTACGATTGCACTTGACGATGTTGATAATGATGTTGAGTATGAGATTATCCGAGAAGAGTCAATTGTTCATGGGTATCAATTTTGGGGTGAGCATCCTATGGCGATTGCTAACACTACTCACCTAAACTTTAGTGGATATGTTGAAGTTTATTTTGATTTGAAAGCATATTTCAATGATGCTGAAGGTGGAGCAAACTTGATTATCTATGCGGATAATTTGACTGTTTTCAACGAGTCGTTTCATAACGAAACCTTGAAAAGAACGGTTTCATTCAATTCTAATGCGGGAATCACGATTGAGAGTTATGCACACGGATATTTTAATGAATCAGTCATGCCTGTCGGAGATTTTTACGCTATTTATTTCACAGTTTGGGAATCGCATGAAGTTTAGAAAGGTATGCAATTGTGAAAATCAGCCATGTTGGATTTGTTTTCTTTTGTTAGATTTACACATTAAAGAGATAAATAGGATATTAGATGAGAAGATGGAAAAAAATGAGGGAAATTAATTGT
>UEXM01002756.1_pt1 | contig 12038 bp, 8 predicted proteins | sample 1796661 | NCBI WGS metagenome assembly UEXM01 (sample SAMEA4772469, study PRJEB27181) | metagenome | reverse complement strand
CCTGCGCGATATCGACAAACCCCTGGCCAAAAAGATTCTCGCCCGCCTGGACCGACACCCGGTACGCAGCGTGGTGTTGCTGCGGCTGCTGTTCCAGACCATGCCCGCCCTGAACTACACCCTGGCATTGAGTGGGGTAAGGCGCCGCGATTATCTGCTTGGCTCGCTGCTTGGCCTGCCGCTCCCGCTGCTGGTGTACTGCTTTTTCTTCGATCGTATCGCCCGGGTGCTGCAACTGGCTTGAGCCTGGGTGCGGTTGCGTCGGGCCGCGTTTTTTCTTCTGGTTGACCTCAATAAAGGTTCAGGTTTTAAGCTGGCGCCTCGTCATTGGTTGATGAGGAGTAATGCCATGCAGCAGTTATATGCCGATCTCTGGCAGACCCGTGCCGAACACCCGTCCCCGGGATTGATCACCCATGCCTACCTGCTCACCCGTGAAGTGGGCAATGTCCTGTTCTACAACAGCAGCTACGAGGAAGAATGGCAGCATATGGCCCGGCTGGGCGGAGTGCGCTATCAGTGGTTGAGTCATCAGGATGAGGTAGGGGCAGGCCTCGCCCCGCTGCACGAACGTTTTGATTGTGAACTGTCGATTCATCAAGAGGAGCGATGCCGGGCGGAAAAGTTTGCCCCTGTCATGCATCCCTTTGGTGATAGCCCCCAAGAGCGTGCCGGTATTCGTATTCTGCCCACGCCAGGCCATACCCGGGGCAGTGTCTGTTTTTACTACAGCTCACCCCACGGCAAGCGCTACCTGTTTACCGGTGACACCATTTTGATGGACAACAGCGGTCGCTGGCGCCGCGGCTATCTGCCCGGCATGAGTGACAAGGCCATGTTGGTAGCCAGTCTGCGTGAGTTGGCGGTGTTAAGGCCGCATGTGGTGATTTCCAGCGCCACCTACGGCAAGCATCCCTGGGTAGAGCTGTCGCCGGGGGACTGGCCGGCGGCGACAGAAGAAGCGGTGGCAGAATTGTGGTAACTCGCTGGTGCCAGTTCCAGGCACGACGGTTAATGGCGAAGCAGGGCGCTCAGGCTGTCCACGGCTTCGGCCCAGTCCGCGTCATCGCGAATGGCATCAGCCAGAAAGCGTGCCTGAGAATCGTTCCAGAACGGCGCCTGATGTAGATGCATGCTGTCTTTCAGGGTGCCGGCGTACTGATGGATGAAGTCTTCGATGGCCGCATCGCTGTTATCCAGGCCAAGCTGGGCAAACAGGGTGGGTAGGTCGTGGGTTGCGGTGTCCATATCGCAGTCCCTCCGGGTCGGATGACGTTATATCAGATGGTGCGCTTTTGAGCCGCTGTTGTCTTCCCCCTGAGGCGTAGAGATTGGTAACAAAAACGCCCGCGAGTAGCGGGCGTGTTGCATGGTGAATGCGGCCTGTTGCGGCGGTTATGCAATATCCATGATGCCGTCCATTTCCACCCCGGCGCCCTTGGGCAGGGCGGCCACGCCGATGGCGGCCCGAGCGGGATAGGGCTGTTTGAAGTGACGCGCCATAACCTCGTTGACCAGAGCAAAGTGGCTCAGATCGGTGAGGAAAATATTCAGTTTGACGATGTCCTGCAGGGTGCCGCCGGCGGCTTCGCAGACGGCGATCAGGTTGCTGAATACCTGTTCGATCTGCGCTTCCATATCGCCGTCCACCAACTCCATGGTGTCAGGAACCAACGGAATCTGGCCGGACAGGTAAACGGTGGCGCCTGCCTTGATGGCCTGGGAATAGGTGCCAATGGCTTGAGGCGCCTTGTCGGTGCTGATAACGGAATGGTTGGACATGGTCGGTTCTTCACTTGGTTGAGCTGCTGGACGCTCTGGGTCAGCAGAAATAAATCAAGGACGTATGCTTGCATGGCAAGCGAGAGCACGCAACAGGCAGTCTGTCGTTCAGATGAAACGCTCCGTTGGTAGGGCTGTTGCCAGCATGTTGCCCGGTAGAGGGGGCGTTTGCCTGTGCCGGCGTTAATGCGAACCCTGGCACGTTCTCGGCAATGGGCTGTTCACCCCCGAGGATGAGTTGGTAGTGTGGGGACGTGGATTTACGGTAACAAGGAGGTAACCATGACCACGACTCTGAAGCCCTTTTCAGATGCTTATGCCAGCCTGACTGTCGCGTCCTATGAGCCGCTTTTTTTGCGCTGGATATCAGGTGGTGCGCTGATGAACATCAGCGCCGTGATGGCTAATCGGGTTCCTGCTACTGCGCGCCTTTCCGAGTTCGGCAATTTGCCCCCCGCTGCGGCACTGGGCCTTACCAGTCACTGGGCCCGGCAAAAACTGCCCAGCAAGCAGGCACTTGCTGCAGCTATTGATAATGAAATAGCTAGAGATGCCATGGATCCCATGGACATCAGTAGTAATAAACCTCGGCGCCTCAAGCTAAAAGCTTTTCCTGATGCGGTACAGATCGGGGACAGGGTTTTGCTGAACGGTGTAGACAGGTTGCGGCCTTTGAATACAGAGCTGACCAACAGTGAAGTGCTTGATGAAAACGGCAGCCAGGGATTGATCCGTCGTGCATTCCGTATGATGAAGAAGCCCATCGGAAATAGCCGTAAAACACTATTGCAGCGCAAAGCTCCCGCAGTCATTTTTAGTGGTATGGATATTGGTTCTGATCCTTCTCTCGATTTCCATAAAGCGCGCCAGGATATTCTGAAGCGATTCGATGGAGCCATTAAAAGCTGGCTTGATGGGGAGAGAGCGCTGGACGATGCTATCCAGAAAGATGTACTTGGCAAGGCATTCGGTTTTTTGCCGAGGCGTATTGAGGAGGCGCTTTCACCAATAGGTGTGGCTCATTACTATCGGCAGCTTTACTTTAATACCGAAGAGGGCTTCGGGCCCATTGAAGAGTCGTTCACTATTGCTCCCGCAGAAACACTGGAAGTCGTGAGCGAAACGGTTAGGCGCCAATCCTTTGAAGAAATCAATGAGGTTGGCCTGGAAACGGAATCGGAGCAGGCGCGGGAGCAGCGTAATCTCGATGAGGTTTCTGACCGCACGGCGACCATGGTGAGAAACAGTTCTGAGGTAGCTATTTCAGCGAACTTCAGCGGTGAAGTCGGTGTGTATCAGTTTGGTGCCGATGTGGCGACAAACTTTAATAGTTCAAGAGAAAAAAATACCGAACGCACCAGAAAGCGCCTAAAAGAAACTACTTTCCGTGCATCTGAAAGAATTCGTAAGTCTGTTTCGGTGCGCACTCGCTCATTTGAAGAAACAACAACGACTAATTCATCGCGACGTCTGATTCAGAATACCAGTGATACGCCGGTCAACTATGGCCTCAGACGGGTTCTGCGCAAAGTGCGTGTCAAGGTTCAGGATCTCGGCCCACGTATGGTATGGCAGTTGTATGTGCGTAACCCTGGTGTGGGGCTGGCGAAAAGCAAATTTGTACACTTTCGGGAAGGGCAGGATATTTCCCTGCCAGATGTGCCGCCAGGAACGCCTCCCAAGCCGCAAGGTGGTCAGGAAACGGGAACAACTTCCGCTACGCTGGAATGGAGTAGTACCCATAATACCTGGTATGTGCCTATAGGTGTTGTTGTTCCTTCAGGGCGGACAATTGATTCAGTGGCAATTGATAGCATTACGGACCTGGAAAGCGGCGGCAAGGATGACCAGGCTCCATCCCCCCGCAACGATATCAGTTGGCAGGAAGGGGAAGATCCGGAAAGCGGTCTTTTTGTTGTGGCTGTCGGTGTGGCTCCGGGCGACAGTCGTAATGTGAATGTGGGCTATACCTATTCCTGGTCACCGTCCAGCCAAGCCTTGCTGGAATGGGAGGCGACCAAGGATCGGTTGAGAGAGGAGATCCAGGAAGAGGCACTTCAGAAAAAGTTTGAACGGGAAAGAACGCTGATTACCGAGCGAAGCAAGATTCCCAAGCGCCCGGCTGCAGATCTGCGCCAGGAGGAGCGCTATGAAATCATGAACCGTATGGTTTCACACCTATTTGCCAACCCTGCCAACCCTTCTGAGCCAACGCCAACCGAGCTGGAATATTTCCATCGGTATTTCGATCTAAGTGGCATATTTCTTTACATGCACCCCTCCTGGTGGCGTCCACGTTATGCTGCCTCTGCAGCCGGATTTGAGCGGCCCGCCTACGAGATCACCGCTGAGAGTGATCCGGCGCCCCTCGGTAGTTCTTTGAACTGGGCGATACAGCTGGACGGTGATAATCGTCGCAATGAGTTTCTAAACAGTCCATGGGTCAGGGTCTGCGTACCTATTAACCCAGGTAATGAGCGGGATGCGATCGAATGGTTGGCGCAGCATATCGAGGGCGACAGAGGTTACGACATAGAAAACGGGCCTTTGAAGGCTGTGCTGGAGAGTATTGAGGAGAGGCGTGAGGCGGAGCAGATGGCTCCGGACGGCCCTGACTATGCAGTGGTAAGTGGCACACCTGGCGCACCTGATGAGGCGGCAACGCCGCAGGATGTCTACCCTATTGTCGATGAGTTTGATGTTACTGTGCCGACGGGTGGGTTTGTTTACGACAAGCTTATCCTGAACAAGGAGTAGGAGGTGCACGATGTCTCAGCAAGTTATTGCTGGGCCCATTGTGCGCGAGACATCAAAAAACGCACTGTGGATCTGGCTAGCGACAAAAGAACCACTGGATAGCCCCCGTTGCCTGGTTTATCCCCATGAGAGAGCGCAACGCAATAGTTGGAGGCGCCTGTCTACTCCGCTGCCGCTATGGTCTGGTTACCATCATGTGCAGGCTGGGAAAAACCTGCACGTCTACCTGATTACTGCATCAGCGTCGGCAGTGAATGCTGCCACCAGCAGCCCCCTGCCACATACCCACTCTTCGTCGGCCTCTCTGCCGGTCGATAAGCCTCTGGCTTACGATATCCGCTGGCATGGTGAGGGGAAAGGAGAGGAGGGCCTCTCTCAGCTGGGTGGCTACAGGGACTTGCTGTTGCCGCCCTTTGATATGCCTACCGTTATGGTTGGCGATGATCAGGCGGGACGTTTGCGCGCGCTGTATGGAAGCTGTCGAAAAGCACATGGGCATGGTCTGGATGGCATGCTTGCTGCGGAGCAGGTGTTGAGATTACAGGCTGGTGATGTAACGAAGCGGCCGACGGCCATGTTGCTGGGTGGGGACCAGATTTATGCTGATGATGTGCCGGATACCATGATCCGCCTTATTCAGCAGCTGGGCCAGCAGTTGGTGGCAAATAATGAACGGTTACCAGAGATCCGGGACCCCGGCTCGCTGAGCATCGGGCAGCGGCAATCTGTCACCGAGAATGTTGCGTCTTTGACCAGTAGCCATGCCGCCAATCATCTTCTGACGTTTGGGGAGTTCGTGGCAACTTATGTGCTGGCATGGAATCCGAATGTCTGGCAAGGCGTGACCGGACCTCTCTCATTGCCTTCAGTATCAGCGGTGTATCGGGACCTTCATGAGCGCCCAACAGCAGAGCAGGAGCGAACGGCGAGGAGAGAGAAAATAGCCCGTGAGCGACAGCGTGTTCAGGCATTCAGGCAGACGGCCCGCTCAGCCCGCCGGGCCCTGGCTAATATCCCGACCTACATGATTTTTGACGATCATGAAGTGACTGATGACTGGAACCTTAATCAAACTTGGGAGACCCGGCTTAATCGGAATTCAACAGGTAAACGCATCCTTTCCAATGGGCTCGCTGCTTTTTGGCTTTTCCAGGCTTGGGGTAATGAGCCGGGGCGTTTCTCGCAACGGACAATGATGGATGCCATACCTCAATATCTTGGCGGGAACGGCCAGGCTCTGGAGCAGGCTTATTTTAATTTCCACGACTGGGCGTTTCGAACACCGGGTCGTCCGTCGGTGGTGTTTGCCAATCTACGGACTCGTCGTGGGCAGACTCGTCGGGACCAGAGAATTGCCAGAGGTGATGCCGGTCAGGTGCGCTGGGAAAGGCGCAATGTTTCCGATTCTCCCAGGCTCATGGATGGTGCGGAGCGAAGCCACTTTCAATCACTGCTTGGCCAGGCGCAGTCCAATGCTGAAGGTATGCCTATAGTTGTGGTGGTGCCAACCCCTGCTTATGGTCTGGGGTCGCTGGAATGGGTGCAGGAAATCGGTGCGCAAAGCATTGCGGATCTTCGCCGCTGGCTGGAACAGCAAATTAGTCAGCTTCAGCCGTTGGTTAGCGCACTGGATGAAATGGTGCTGCCGCTGGAGGTGCTTCGGCAATGGGGGCAGCAGCTTCAACAATGGGTTGCACGTTTGCAGGCCATGGTGAATGCCTTGTCTGGTATAGCATCACTGCTAACGCAACAGCTCAGAGACGAAGCCCGCAGGCTGGCCGTCTATCAAACGATTAGTCATTACATTGAGCAACTTGAAGAGTGGAATCTGCGGGTGACTCGACAGCTCGATGTCCTGCTTGATAATGCACAAACCATTACCACCGTGCTGGCTCTTATCAGCGATGATATTGCCGAGCAGTTCCAGGCGGCGGTTGATGCCTTGCAGGCCTGGCTAGGCAATGGTTTTGCTCAGGTATTGAGGCAGATAGACGAGCTTGCACTGATTCGGGCTGCTGCAGTCGATAACGAATCATTTCACGCCGACCCTAACAGCCATCTGGACTTGCTTCAGTCTATGGCTTCCACCGGCGCAAATCGAGCGGTGTTGCTGGCTGGCGATGTGCATTATGGCTTTTCGGCGGCTTCGCAGGTCACTGTCGGTAATCGTCAATTGCGCATTGCCCAGTTCACCAGCAGCGCATCACGCAATGAGACTGTTGGCCCCAAGGCGCACGCTCTGACCCTATTGCCGCGGAAGGTGTCAGGGCTGGGTGGGCCCCATGCACTTCGCTGGTGGCGGAGCGGTAATCAGGCTTCACTGGCTACTGCCGGGCAGTCGCTGCCGGTCAATATGGGCAACCCGGACATTGTGGAGCGCTACCGGCTGGTGAGCCGCCAGGGTGGTGCTAGCTCGGTAAGTGAGCTGATAGCCAACGCCATTGCGCCTAACCTGATTGAGCCGAAAAGCAATATGGGGCTTCTGGACGTGGGCCAGGGTCGTATTGAGAATCGCCTGCTTGCACCGATGCCCCAAGGGGGAGTGAGGGTATCGTTGGCGACCCGGTGGCCGGGGTGGCCGATTTAAAGCCGGTGAATGCGGACGATGCTGTCCAGCGTGCGTAGCTTCTTGATGATGCGGGCTAGGTGGATGCGGTCTTTTACCGTCATGGTCACGTTGAGGGAGGTGAGCGTCGGGTCCTTCTCCGCCATGTCGATGGTGTCGATGTTGGAGCCCAGTTCGGAAACGCTGTTGGCCAGGGTAGCCAGCACGCCGCGCTTGTTGATCAGCTCGATGCGCAGGGCGGCGGTGAACTCCTGCTCGACCTGTTTATCCCAGCTCAGGGCGATGCATTTTTCCGGGGCGTTGCGCATTTCCGCCAGCAGGTTCTTGCAGGTGTCCCGGTGGACCACGATGCCGCGGCCGGCGCTCAGGTGGCCGATGATGGTATCGCCGGGCAGCGGCAGGCAGCACTTGGCGTAGCTGACCATCAGGCCTTCGCTGCCGCGAATGGCCAGCGGGCGGCGGTCGTCTTCGTGCTGGCGTTCATCGTCATCGCGGGCGCCGGCCAGTTTGCGGGCCACCAGCGGTGCCAGGCGGTTGCCCATGCCGATATCTTCCAGCAGGTCGTCCAGTTCCACGTAGCCGTTGCCGGCCAGCTCGCTCACCACCCGCTCGATGGGCAGCTCGTCCATGCCGATGTCATAGGAATGCAGGGCCTTTTCCAGTAGCCGTTCGCCCAGCTCCACCGCGTCTTCACGACGCTGGTGCTTGAGGAAATGGCGAATGTTGGTGCGGGCCTTGCCGGTGACCACGAAGTTGAGCCAGGCCGGGTTGGGGGTGGCATTGGGGGCGGTGATGATTTTTACCGTCTGGCCGGATTCCAGAGGCGTGGAAAGTGCCGCCAGTTTGCCGTCGATACGGGCGGCCACGCACTGATTGCCCACCTTGGTATGCACCGCATAGGCAAAGTCCACCGCGGTGGCGCCGCCGGGCAGCTCCTTGATGTCGCCCTTGGGGGTGAACACATAGGCCTCGTCCGGGAACAGGTCCACCTTCACGTTCTCGATGAACTCCATGGAGTTGCCGGCTTTCTGTTGTAGCTCAAGCAGCCGCTGCATCCAGCTCTGGGTGCGGCTGTGGGTGGGTGAGCCGGGCTCGTCATCGGCCTTGTACAGCCAGTGGGCGGCGATGCCGTTGTTGGCCATGGCCTCCATTTCCTCGGTGCGGATCTGCATTTCCAGGGGAATGCCGGAGCGCGCCTTGAGGGTGGTGTGCAGGGACTGGTAGCCGTTGGCCTTGGGAATGGCGATGTAGTCCTTGAAGCGACCGGGGATCGGGGTGAAGTAGTTGTGCACTGCACCCAGCACCCGGTAACAGGTATCCACCCGGTCCACGATGATGCGGAAGCCGAATACATCCATGATGTCAGCGAAGGGTTTGTGCTGTTCCTTCATCTTGGTGTAGATGCTGTACAGGTGCTTCTCGCGGCCCAGCACTCGCGCCTCAATGCCTTCTTCTTCCAGGCAGTGCTCCAGGCTGGCCTTGATGGTGGTGAGGATTTCCTTGCGGTTGCCGCGGGCCTTCTTCACCGCCTGGCCGATCAGGCGGGCGCGCATGGGGTAGATAGCGTGGAAGGCCAGGTCCTCGTACTCCACCCGCATGTTGTACATGCCCAGCCGGAAGGCGATGGGGGCGTACAGTTCCAGGGTTTCGGTGGCGATGCGGCGGCGTTTTTCCGCGCGCATGACATGCAGCGTGCGCATGTTGTGCAGGCGGTCGGCCAGCTTGATAAGGATGACGCGGATATCCCGGGTCATGGCCAGCATCATCTTGCGCAGGTTTTCCGCCTGTTGCTCCGCCTTGGACTCGAACTTGATCTGGGCGATCTTGGAGACGCCATCCACCAGCTCGGCGACTTCCTCGCTGAATTCCCCGGCCAGCTGTTCCTTGGAGATGCCGGTATCCTCGATCACGTCGTGCAGCATGGCGGCCATCAGTGAAGAGTGGTCCATGTGCATGTCGGTGAGGATGTTGGCCACGGCCAGTGGGTGGGTGATATACGGATCCCCGGTGCGGCGGTACTGCCCCTCGTGCGCTTGCTCGGCAAAATGGTAGGCGCGTACGACCTGGGCGATCTGATCATCGTCCAGATAACTGCGTAACCGTTTTTCCAGGTTATGGATGGTGGGCAAAAGTCCTCGTCACGCCCGGGGCGGAGTAATGATTAGGGATTAACCTTAGCTTAGATTTGAGGGCGAGGTTTGTCTATGACAAGCGCGATAGTCACGGGCAATCAATTTTCCGACAGGTGTCGGAAAGGAAAAGCAGAAGAGAAAGAGGGGGAAATACAGGCAAGCGCCCGGGCGGGCACTTGCCGAAAACAGTGTTACTCGCCGAAGGACTGAGTCAGCAGGGCCAGCTCGTCCACGTCGGCGCTGCGGTCAGCGATCGGGTTGTCCACGGATTCCGCGGTCACGTGACCTTCGGCGATTTCGCGCAGGGCGACCACGGTAGGCTTGTCGTTTTCCCAGGCCACGCGGGGTTCTTTGCCGCCAGTCTGCAGTTGACGGGAGCGCTTGCCAGCAACCAGGACCAGCTCAAAGCGGTTGTCCAGTTTTTCCAGGCAGTCTTCAACGGTTACACGGGCCATGCTGTTCTCCTACAGGGTGGCGGTGCCGAAGTCGGCAGCGCCTGAAATTCGCAATGGGCGATTTTACTGGTGAATCGGTGACCAGTCCAGCACAAGGGCCTGCCGTAGGGCGGAAAGGCGCGCAATGGCCCTGTTTCGCCGGGTTATCGCTGGGCGAGCAGGTTGCTCAGGGTGTCGGCCAGCCGCGCGGACTGACGGGCGGTGATCAGGCGGCGGGCTTCCAGGATGGCTTCCAGTTCGTAGAGCGCGCGCTGGAAGTCGTCATTTACCACCAGATAGTCGAATTCGCCGTAATGGCTCATCTCGTCCTGGGCGCCGTCCAGACGTTGCTGGATCACCGTCTCGTCGTCGGTGTCACGGCCACGCAGGCGTTCGGCCAGAGTTTCCAGAGAGGGTGGCAGAATAAAGATGCTCACCGAGTCTGGCAGCTGCTTGCGGATCTGCGTGGCACCCTGCCAATCGATTTCCAGAATTACATCTTCGCCGCTGCGCAGGGTCTGGGCTACCCAGTCGGCACTGGTGCCGTAGAGGTTGCCAAAGACTTCGGCATGCTCCAGGAATCGCCCCTGTTCCACTTTCTGGACAAAACTGTTGCGGTCGGTGAAGTGGTAGTTCACCCCGTCTTCCTCACCGGCACGCATGGCGCGGGTGGTATGGGAGACGGAGATGCGCACCTGCTCCAGCTTGTCGACCAACGCCGCCACCAGGCTGGTCTTGCCGGCGCCGGACGGGGCGGAAATGATATACAGCGTGCCTTTGTCGGCCATAGTGAGGACGGTCCTGTTCGCGATCCCGGTAAAGCGCGCATTATAGGCGTAAAGGGGGCGGCACGTCATATGCGACTCGATGCCGGGGCCATGGCAGGGTACCGTATGCAATGCTGTGCCGAGCCCGCCACGAATGAGTCGGACACTTCCCGGCACCGGACAAGGAGAGATTATGAGTGATATCCAGGACGACCCGCGCCGTCGTCATTCATCGAAGGTGGTAGATGGCCCGGGCAAGTCGGCCGGCCGAGCCATGCTGCGGGCGGTGGGCTTTACCGATGAGGATTTTCGCAAGCCCCAAGTGGGTATTGCTTCCACCTGGAGCCAGGTGACCCCCTGTAACAGCCATATCGGCGAACTGGCAGAGCGGGCCTGTGAAGGCGCTGACGGCGCCGGTGGTAAAGGGGTGATATTCAATACCATCACCATTTCCGACGGTATCGCCAATGGCACCGAGGGGATGAAGTATTCGCTGGTGTCCCGCGAGGTGATTGCCGATTCCATCGAGACGGTGGCCGGCTGTGAAGGCTTTGATGGCTTGGTAGCCATTGGCGGTTGCGACAAGAACATGCCCGGCTGTCTGATCGGCCTGGCACGGCTCGACCGTCCCAGTGTGTTTGTCTACGGCGGTACCATCCTGCCCGGCAAGGGCCATACCGATATCGTCTCCGTGTTCGAGGCCATGGGGGCCCATTCCCGTGGTGACATGGATCTGATCGAGCTCAAGCAGATTGAGGAAACCGCCATCCCCGGTCCCGGCTCCTGCGGTGGCATGTACACCGCCAATACCATGGCCTCGGCCATTGAGGCGCTGGGCATGAGTCTGCCGGGCAGCTCGGCGCAGAACGCGGTGTCCGAGGAAAAGCAGGAAGACTGCGTGCGAGCCGGTGCGGCGGTATTGCACCTGCTGGAAAAGGACATCAAGCCCTCCGACATCATGACGCGCGAGGCCTTTGAAAATGCCATCACCATCGTGATTGCCCTGGGCGGTTCCACCAATGCGGTGCTGCACCTGCTGGGTATGGCGCGCACGGTGGGGGTGGCGTTGTCCCTGGATGACTTTACCGACATCGGCAAGCGGGTACCGGTGCTGGCGGACCTGCGCCCCAGTGGCCAGTACATGATGAGCGAGCTGGTGGCCATCGGCGGCATTCAGCCGCTGATGAAAATCTTGTTGGAGGCCGGCCTGCTGCACGGTGACTGCCTGACTGTTACCGGTCGCACCCTGGCGGAGAACCTGGCCGGGGTGGCGTCGTATCCGGTGGACCAGGACATCATTGCGCCATTGTCCGCACCGCTGAAAGCGGAAAGCCACCTGCGCATTCTTTATGGCAACCTGGCCCCGGAGGGCGCGGTGGCCAAGATCACCGGCAAGGAAGGTACTCATTTTTCCGGGTCGGCGCGGGTGTTCGGTTCGGAAGAAGAGGCCCAGGCACGCATCAATGACGGCACAGTGGTTGCCGGTGATGTGGTGGTGATCCGCTATGAAGGCCCTCGTGGCGGCCCCGGCATGCGTGAAATGCTCACCCCTACCTCGGCGATCATGGGGCGCGGTCTGGGCAACGATGTTGCCCTGATC
>UEXM01002755.1_pt1 | contig 12048 bp, 18 predicted proteins | sample 1796661 | NCBI WGS metagenome assembly UEXM01 (sample SAMEA4772469, study PRJEB27181) | metagenome | reverse complement strand
GCATTCGCTGAGGTATTCAAACAAAAACCTATCAAAGAGAAACCCAAGGAGAAATAATATGTGGGGAAGAATAATGGAGCATATGTCTGGTATGCAAGAAAAGTTTGGTGAAGGAACTAAGACTGATTTGGACTATGGCAAACTAGTCATTTTGTTTCTTTGTATATACATAGCAGTACAGGTTTCATAATGCAGAAACTAGATAAAGAACAAGAACTTCTGACTATCACTATGGAAGAATGTGGTGAACTTATTCAGTCTTGCTCTAAGGCAATGCGTAGATGGGAACTGTACAAGAACTCTGATAGTGAGATATCTCTTAAAGAAGAATGCGGTGATGTATTCTGTATGATAGAACTATTAGTTGAGAATGGTTTCGTTACATGGCAAGAGATTGCGAACCGTTCAGAGATTAAACGAAAGAAATTAGAACAGTGGTCTGGTTTAATACCCCACCCCCCTAAAACTGAAGCGCCTTCTGTTGAACTTCCCTCTGAACCATATAAACAAAAGATGATATATGCACATACAAATTTCTCTACAGAACCTATGGATGAGTATGAAGATAAAGAATGGAAGAGATTGGAACAGGTATTGGAAAGTCAGAGGAATGCAAAAGAAACAATTTGATAAGGTAACTCCTCTACACGATATTACATGGTATGTTAAATGGGTGAGTACTATTCTGATTATCCTCGCAGTTATGTGCCGTAGTCTTGAACTACATCTATATGATATGATGTTCAGTTTGTTGGGAGTAATCGGATGGACGTTTGTTGGTCTGCGATGGCATGACAGAGCCCTCACGGTTCTTAATACAATATTAGGTGTGTTACTTATTCTAGGTATCGGAAAGTTATTCACATGAAGAAGATAGATACACGCAGAGATGCTTGGGATAGAGATTACATGGGATACTATTACTTAAAGAAAGAACCTAAGAGTGACAAACAAATCTCTAATGCAACCCCAGTTTTTATATTCGCAATGTTCTTCATTGCAATACTAGTAATGGTAGGAAACAAATGATTGAGATAATTGCAATCGGAATATTCTTGAAGGTTGTTGAACTAACTACTTCGTGGGATGGTATGATAACTCTTCCCTAGTGGTGGAACTGCCCCTGTGGTGGAATAGGTAGACACACAAGACTTAAAATCTTGAGACTGTATGGTCGTGCGAGTTCAAGTCTCGCTGGGGGCACCACTGCGAATCACTTAGTCCGATTCGCTGAAAATCCTTTTCCTCTTTGAAAAAATCCAAAAATCCGACTCGTAACCCTTTGATTTATAAGGAATAATTCTCTTTGTTTTTTTACTTGACTTTGTTCTCATAACATGGTACATTATAAAGACAATAGAGAAAGAGGTTTGTTATGACTAAATTTGATAAAGAAATGTTTACTTGGGATGGTATGTATCTCATGTATAAGGGTGACTTTGATGGTGCCCAGATGATGATGGATGTATGTCCAGATGCCCATCCTTCTTGGGAAGGTAAATTGAAACCAGCATTTGTTGCTCGGTTCAAGTATCGTAAACCCTACAAGACTTGGATGAAGTTTCTATGTAAGTATGCTACTGTTGAAGAGTATATGACTCTTGCAAAAGAAACTACTCCGCTGGATGCAATGCGTAAACTTGGTTATGAAGGAGCTTAGTATGGATATGGCACAAGCAATTGGTGGTGATACTATTGTCAATGATATTGATATCACTACATTTGAGGGAACAATCATTGGTGACTTGGTTGTTTATGAAAAAGGTGGTAACCCACTTGACGGATATACCCTTTATGGTTTTGATGAAGTTGGTATGTTTGATGATGAGTTTACTACCCCACAATATTGTATGATGGAGATTGGATAATGGATTATATTACACAAATTCAAAAAGAATATGTTTACTTCACTGATATGTTGAAGTCTATTGAGAAGATTAAAAAGAAGACGCCAGGCAATGGTTTCGCAAAAATGAAATGCAAAGAACGAATTGCCGAACTAGAAAAAATATTTGATGAAATTGATTATGCAGCACAGGTGACTTATGACTAATACAAAAACAATCGTGGATACTCTATGTGACTTTATTGCTTATGTAGATTCATTCTATAATGAAAAAGATGGTGTCTACCCTATCAAGGGTATGACTAACTCAATGGTTATCAAAGGTGTACAAACCTACATCACTCAAATCGGTGAGAGCGAATCACTTGAGTGGGGTGATGGTGATTCGGTTGATAGAGAACGAGTTCGTGACATTATCCTCGCTGACAATGGACTTCAGTGGGGGTAAGTCCTTGATATTGTTGAGGAAAAAAACTTCAAAAAAGATGAAGAAAGTACTTGACTTTGTTATCAAAACAAGTTATACTATACTAGTAATAATGAGAAAGAGAGAGAAAATATGGCTTATATAACTGCTGAAGATGTTAAACACGTTAGGGTTGCTTTGAAGAAAGAGTTTCCCCAATACAAGTTTTCTGTGACTCGTGACAATTGGTTAGGTGTCAACATTAATTTTATGAAAGGCCCAAGGTTCGCTGAGTATGAATTCTTTGATAAGTATACTCATGAAATGAAGACTGACAACCTTGATGGTCATCACCAGATTAATCATTTTCATCTAGAGAATTTCTACGGTGAAGAGAATGCAAAAATCTTAGGTAAAGTTTCTGAGATTGCCCACACAGCGCCTGGTCTTGCTGGTGGTAAAGAATACTACAACAACAATGATATTCAGAGTGACTATTTTGATGTTGCCTACTATGTAAGCATTAGTGTTGGTAAGTGGGATAAAGATTACGAAATCGTGGAGGCTGCGTAATGATGAATGTTCTAGGTGGATTTTTAGTTGTCATGGGTTTGTTTGCAGTTGCAGGCAGTGCTGGTGATTGTGATGGGAAGTGTATGGAATATGCAAACACATGGGAAGAAATGCTTATGGTTTTGACTATTGGGTTTGCACTAATTGGAACAGGTGGGTTTATTCTTTTTAAGAAAAACACTTGACTTTGTTCTGTTAACAAGTTATAATGAAATAGAAAGTGAGAAAATAATATGGGAAAAGTAAATGCTTGGATTATGGATATGCAAGAAAGTGTCCATGCCGCTATAGATGCTGAGTGTGATAACATTCAACAGGTGATTGGGTTTGTTAAACAAGACCCAGACGTTGCTCATGTAGATGAGAACTTTGTGAAAGAATACTACAACGAATGTATGGAGAATATGTAATGGGTTTACTAGTGAATGTTTATAAGAAGTCTGGTAGTGATTGTACAAACGGTGGTGTCTCTTCAAGGGATATTAAAGGTCTTTGTCTAACTAATGTATCTGGCCCGTTTGACCCAAGTGATGATTACCCTGCCGCTGAGTTGGTGAAACAAACTTTTGGTTTTGGTTCTTCAGTGAAAGTTATTCCAGAAGAAGCAAAAGGTAAACAGACAATGATGGGTGGTAACTATGCCGCAACATCTGACTCAAGGTTCAGTGAGATGATTGAGTTCTTTCTTGGTCACAGTTTCTACGGTGCTGTTCCAATCCACGATAGAGTTGAATAGAATAATGCATCCGTAGCTCAGCAGGATTAGAGCAACGGTCTTCTAAACCGTAGGTCACAGGTTCGAGTCCTGTCGGATGCGCCAATCAAGGGGGAACATTTCGTTCCCCCTTTCTGTATAAATAATCTAATAAAGGATTGTTTTAATATGCAGAATTTTTTAGGCAGAGATGGTTTCATTTGGTTTACAGGTGTCGTTGAAGACAGAGATGACCCAGATAAACTTGGTCGTGTTCGTGTACGTTGCGTTGGTTATCATACAGATGATGTAGAGAAGATACCAACAGCAGACTTGCCATGGTCATGGGTTATGATGCCCACAACAACTAGTGCAATGGGTGGACTAGGTGAAGGTATGCCTTTCATCGTTGAGGGTAGTTGGGTTGTCGGTTTCTTTCGTGACCCAGACCAATTACAAGAACCTGTTGTTATCGGAACATTGCCTGGCGTTCCATCTGAATCACAAACCGTTGACAAGGGATTTAATGACCCACGCAATGAAGGTGCAACTCAGAGTGAAGAATTATATACATACAAACCAGACTATGGGCCGTATCCAATAAGAACTGAAGACAGTGATGTGTCTAGACTTGCCAAGAATGATGCAAATAATATTCATCCAGAGATTCAAGAACGAGACAATGCGGTAACAGAAAATGTGCCTACCGCAAACCAGAAAAAGATTCTAGGTGATGCTGACTTTACTATAGATATTGCATCAACATGGACAGACAAACTAGCAACTAATATTGACCTTACCGCAACCACATGGAAAGAACCAAAGACTACGGATGATTCAATTCGTGGTGCCGATGCAACAGGTCGCAATCCAGAAACAAAAGAAGATAGAGTTGCTCCTTACAAGAGAAGGAACACTGAATATCCATACAATCGTACATATGAAACAGAGAGTGGGCATATCATAGAGATTGATGACACACCCTATGCGGAAAGAATATATCAGAAACATAAGAGTGGTACATTCACAGAGATTGATGCAGACGGAAACAAGGTGACCAGAGTGGTTGGACAGAACTATGAGATAGTTGCTGGTAATAACTTCTGCAATATTAAAGGTGATGTCAATCTTACAATCGACTCCAACTGCAAAACATATATCAAAGGTGATTGGGATATTCAAGTTGACGGAAACAAGAATGAAGTTGTCAAGGGTAATGTAACAGAATCATTTGGAACTAATGTTGTTCTGAATACACACTCGACAACACTAACAGGATTCAGAACCAAAACAATTCTTGGTCTTGAAAACGAAAACGTGGTTGGTGCAGTCGCCCACATCTACGGTGGAATTAAAACAGAGACAGTCGCTGGAGATGTTACGGAAACATTTAGTGGAAACCAAACCACAGCAGTTTCTGGTAACGTGGATATTGATGCGTCAAGGATTGACTTGAACTAATGGCTCATCAGTTTGCGATACTCATAGATGGTAAGGTGCAAGTCTTCGATAACTACGATGACATACCAGAAACATTTGAGAACGTAATTAGGTTTGAAGTGGAGATACCACCAGAACCACACACGGATGAACAACATCATGAGATTGAACAGTGGAACGATAAACTACAGGAACTTTTAAAAAGGGAAACGAAATAATGCCAGCAGTAACAAGAATAGGTGATGCAGATGTAGCACACTGTAGCGGTATGACCAGAGCAGTTGGTTCTGGAAATGTCTTTGCAAACGGTATAGGAATTAGTAGACAGGGTGATGTTAATACTGTTCATCTTTTGCCTGGCGCTCCTTGTCCACCACATTCTGCTCCAATTGCTTCTGGTTCTGGTACAGTATTTGTAAACGGCAAAGGTTGTGGTCGTGTTGGTGATGGAATATCTGGTTGTACATCTGTTGCCGCTGGGTCTGGAAATGTTTTTGCTGGTGGGTAAAACTGACTAAATAATACAAAGAGAGATAAGGGATAAACATGGCAGTACAATCCGCATACAGAGATTCACAGGCAACAAACGATTCAAATCGTAGTGCAAAGGTATACAAAGATTTAAATCTTAATTTTACAAAACATCCTGTCAAGAAAACCTTATCAGTATTAACAGATGTTGAAGCAGTAAAAAGAAGTGTTCGTAATCTTGTAATGTATAGTCACTATGAAAAACCTTTTCATCCAGAAATTGGTTCTGGTATTAGAACAATACTATTTGAGAATATGACACCTTTTGTTTCCAATACACTGCGTAGGTTGATTGAGGATACAATCACAAACTTTGAGCCAAGGGTTAGACTTGCTGAGGTTGCAGTCAATCCAAACTTTGACAATAATGTATATGAAGTAACTGTAGAATTTTATGTAGAAAATTCTCCATCTGAACTTGTAGATATGAGTTTTAACTTAGAGAGAATACGATAATGGCAACCACAGATAAAAGATTAAATGTAACCGACTTAGACTTTGATGATATCAAATCAAATCTAAAAACATTTATGCGTAACCAAAATGAGTTTACGGATTATGACTTTGAAGGTTCTGGTATCAATGCATTGTTAGATGTACTTGCGTATAACACACATTACCTTGCAATGAATGTCAACATGGCTGCAAACGAAATGTTTCTTGATACCGCATCTGTTCGTGCGTCAGTTGTTTCTCATGCAAAGACTTTAGGATACACACCCAACTCTGTTCGTGCTCCATCTGCAACAGTAAATGTTACATTAAATAATTTTCCGTCAACATTAACAACCGCAATCATTCCAAGAGATACAGTATTCACTGCAAGTGTTGATGACGTATCATATCAATTCCGCACATTGTCAGATTATCAAACCACTGTTGCTAACGGTGTCATATCTTTTTCTAATGTTCCTATTCATGAAGGCACAATGGTAAAGAACAGATATGTTGTTGATACAAAAAATGTTGACCAGAAATTTAAGTTGACAAATAAAAATGCAGACACAACATCTTTAAGGGTTCAAGTTTTTTCTGATGCGTCTGTGTCAAATTTTTCAACATATACTCTTGCGACAGATATTACCAAGGCAAGTTCAACATCAAATGTTTATTTTTTACAGGAGTGTGATGATGGTCAATTTGAAATTTATTTTGGTGACGGTATTGTTGGTCGTGCATTGTCTGATAACAATGTTGTGGTTATGGAATATCTTGTAACCAATAAGACTGCATCTAATGGTGCAAAGAATTTTTCAACTACCGCCGCAATCTCTGGTGTTACTGATGTTACTACAACAACAGTGTCCGTTGCATCTGGTGGTGCAGAAAGAGAATCTATTCAGTCTATCAAATTAAATGCTCCTCTTGACTACGCAGCCCAAGGTCGTGCGGTCACTCCAGAAGATTACAAAACAATTATTCCAAAGGTTTACGCAAATACAAAATCAGTACAAGTATGGGGTGGAGAAGATAACTCAACTCCTGTTTATGGTCGTTCATATATTTCAATCGTTCCAACATCTGGTTCTATCACTGCTTCTGCAAAAGAACAAATAGTAAAAGACTTGAAGAACGAATATACTATCGCATCCGTGACACCTGTTATCGTTGACCCCATTACAACTTCTGTTAGACTTGGGGTTACATTCAAATACAATAAAAAGAATACAACAAAGACTGCTGAGACTTTGGTAAGTAATGTTACAACAACTCTTCAAAACTATGACACAAATAATCTACAAAAGTTTGATGGTGTCTTTAGGCACTCACAACTTACAGGGTTGATTGATGATACAGATGAATCTATTCTGTCTAACATCACAACTGTTAAACTTGGTCAATCGTTTACGCCCACATTAAATAAAAATACAAAATATGAGTTAGAATTTAATAACGCAATCTACAATCCGCATAGTGGTCATGCATCAACAGAAGGTGGAGTTCTTTCGTCTACTGGATTTACAATCTCTGGTGACGCAAATGAAATGTTCCTTAATGATAATGGTAATGGTGTAGTTAGAATGTTCTACTATACAGACGGAACAACCATTACATACAAAGATGAAACTGCTGGTACTATTGACTATGGAACTGGTAAGATTGTATTGACTGCATTTAATATCACATCTGTTTCAAATGTTGATGGTTCAACTTCATCTAAAGTTAGAATTGTTGTTACACCAAATTCAACTGATGTTGTTGCAGTAAGAAATCAAATTCTTCAAATTGATTTTGCTAATACAACCGTTGCTTCAAGTGAGGATACAATTGCTGGTGGTGGTGCATCTGCTGGTGTGGGGTATACAACCACAACATCATATGAATCTACATCTGCTTCAACTTCTAGTGGGTATTAATAATGTCGTATGATGACAATACGCTAACAAATAAGTTATCACCTTTAATAAGAACCCAACTGCCTGAATTTATTCAGTCAGACCATCCAGTATTTTCTCAGTTCATTAGAACGTACTATCAGTTCCTTGAAAGTGCTGAAGTTACATTTAGTGAAGTTAATAATTATCTTGTTCAAGAAACAACTTCAACCAACTTTATCTTGGATGAAAATGAAGACAATGTTGTTCTTGAAGATTCAGATGCAAAGTTTACTGTCGGAGAAACTATTACTGGATTAACTTCTGGTGCAACTGCAACAGTTCTTGTTGATGACGTAGATGATAATAAAAGATTATTCATCTCATCTCAAAATCAATTCATCTTGGGTGAGACTGTTAACGGTTCAGTTTCTAATTCATCTGGAACAATCCAAACATATAAAGCAAACCCTGTACAAAATATTCAACAACTTCTTGAGTTGGCAAATGTAGATTCAACCATCTTTAAATTTCTTGATAATTTTAGAGATGCATTCTTGGATGGTATGGTTGACAATCTTGCCGCTGGTGTTGACAAAAGAAAACTTACAAAGAACATTCGTGACCTGTATGTATCAAAAGGTACACGCAAAGGCCATGAGTTATTCTTTAGACTTTTATTTAATGATGATGCAACAATCTCTTATCCAAACGAACAGATGCTTAGAACGTCTGATGGTACTTGGACAACTAGACGTATTATGCGAGTTACCGAAACTGCTGGTAATTCAGAAGAATTAATTGGTCAGACAATTACTGGTGCTACTTCTGGTGCAACTGCAATCCCTGTATCAACTATTGGTATTCGTGAAGCATTTACTGACATCGTTGAAATTGAAATTGATACAGACACACAGACAGGAACATTCATTGCTGGGGAAACTGTTCAAGGTATTTCAAATGTTTCTGACCAAGACGTTTCTCTTTCAATGTTATCTGTTATTGTAGACGCAGATGTTTCTGCAACAGATGAAGGACAATACTATACTGCTGGACAACAAATCAACATTGCATCTGCTGGTTCTCAAACTGCAAGTGCAAAAATTAATACAGTTGGTTCTGGTTCAGTAACAAGTATTGAGATTGATGATGCTGGTTCAAACTATGCAATTGGTGATGCAATTAACTTTAACAATACTGGAACTGATGGTGTTGGTATTTCTGCTGAAGTTAAAGTTGTTGGTGGTGCAGTAGCACCAGAGACAGGTGACGTTGCTGCATATGGAATGGCATTAACTGACCACATTGTTCTAGAAGATGAAACTCAATCTTTCATGAACGACACTTATCATGGAACTAAGATAGTTCTTGAAGACCAGACATTTGTTGACTTGAGTGTAAGTGCAGAGAAGGGTTCTATCACTGACATTCGATTAATTAATGGGGGATTTGGTTATACAAAACTTCCAACTGTTTCAAGCATTTCAACTGGTTCTGGTACTGGTGGTAAAGTTTTACCAGTTTCAAACAGTGGTGTTGGTTCTATTAAAGATGTTGAGATAACAAACTTTGGATTTAATTATTCTTCAGCACCAACCTTTAGTGCATTCAGACACGCTGTTATTAAAGATATTTCTGGAACATTTTCTATAGGAGATGCGTTGACATCTCACTCTGGTACGGTTACTGCATTCGATAGTACAAGACAATTGATATCAATTAATACAACTGCAAACCTATCTAATGGAAATTCTATTGCCACATCTGGTGCAAGTGCAACTATTGTACAAGTTGACTCTGCAACTATTACTCCTACTGTTGGAACTGTTGCAACAACAAGTGGTGAGTTTTTATCAGAACGTGGTAAGGTTTCATCTGATGTTATGAGAATTCAAGACTCCAACTATTACCAAGATTATTCTTATGTGGTGAGAGTTGGTGAATCAATTAACACTTGGAGAAACGCAATCAAGAGAACTGTCCATCCTGCTGGTTGGGCTGTCTTTGGTGAGGTTTCAATTGTCACATCTGTGACTGCTGGTGTCAATGCGTTTACTGCTGGTGACCTTAGTGTACCAGAAGGTTCATTCACTCCAGAACTTGCATCACTTCTTACTACTGCATTTACTACTATCTTCGGTAGAAGACTTGGTACAGTGGACGATGGAACTTCAGTTCGTGCAACACCTTCAGTTGGTTCTAATGCAATTCTTTCAAACACTGAACGTGACCTTACTCTTTCAAGAATTAATACAATCCACGTTGGTGTCATTCGTGCAACTGCGAACTTTGGTATAGGGTCAACTCTTGAGAACCTTGCAAAGTATGCCTTTGCAGTTGAACCAATGTTGACAGATTCGGAATTGCCAAACTATCCAGACTTTAGAAGAAAAGCAAGAAGTGGTAATAATGATAGAGCGTATTTCAACATTGAACAATTCGGTCAATTTAGAATTAATCAAGTATCAACTCCATTAGAGACAGCAGAAACATTTGATAGTAGTGTTACTCAATTTGATTCTAATACTATTGCATTTGATGGTAACGATGTGGTAATTCCACAAGCTGCATACACAACAAGAATTAATGTTCCACCGCCTGGCGAAATTAATATCTCTGGTGGTGCAAGAGTAAATGCATTTGATAATAACTTTATCAGATTTGATACAACCACTGAAACATTCGATGAGACAGTATTCACTACATTAATGAGTGATACTGGTATAACCTTCGATAGTTCATCTACTAAGTTTGATGGTTCTGGTGGAGATGCAGTTCCAAGAGATATTGGTGGAAACTATAATGTGGACTTCAGTGATACAAATATATCATTTGACAGTGGTATAAATAAGTTTGATAACTCATTTAATATACCACTATTAGAAAGATTTAGCTCATCTGGGTTTACCTTTGATAATAGTAACAAAACTTTTGACATGGGGTAAACACCCTTATAAATAATAGAAGAAAGATTCTAACAGGAGAAAAATAAAATGGCATATCAAGCACTTGGTCTTGGTTCTTCCGCTAATGACGGTACTGGTGATGACCTCAGAACTGGTGGAGACAAGATTAATGACAACTTTGTAGAAGTTTATACTCTACTTGGTACAGGCTCTGCACTATCATCTGGTATCAGCGCCAACGCAACAAAGGTTACATTAGCCGCACCAGACATTACTGGCGTAGTTGGTGGAACTCAAACTTCAGCAACAATCACCACACTTACTACTGAAGGTATTCAAAACGCAACTGGTGAATTAGAAATTACTGCTGCAAACCAAGTGGTAGAAATTCAAGGTGGTGGTTCAAACTCTGGTGCAATCACTCTTAACTGTGAACAAAACTCTCACGGTCAAAAGATTATGGCACAACCACATAGTGCTGGTGTAACGAACACAATGTTACTTCCTGCTGGTGCAAGTTCTACATTAGTAAGTTTAGTATCTGCTGATACACTTACTAACAAAACTTTGACTGCACCAACTATTGCTACTATTACTAATGGTGGTACGGTTACAATTCCATCTGGTGCAGATACACTTGTTGCAAGAACATCTACAGATACACTTACGAACAAGACTTTGACTTCACCAGACATTAATACCCCAGACATTGACGGTGGTGCTATTGATGCTGCAATCATTGGTGCAAACACTCCTGCTGCAATTACAGGTACAGCAATTAGTGGAACATCTATTGCAATCACTGGTACTGCTGGTGCAATGACATTGAGCACAGTTACAACAACTCAACGTAACGCACTATCTGCCGCAAACGGAATGGTATTATACAATAGTACTACAAGTAAAATAGAAGCATACGCTGGTGGCGCTTGGGTACAACTACACTAAGGGATAGGGAGTAGTCAATGGCAATTGATACAATAGGCGCAAATGCACTCGCAACTAGTGCTGTTACAACTGCAAAGATTGCTGCTGATGCAGTAACCTCTGCAAAAATTCCTGCTGGTGCTGTGGTTGCTTCTGATGTTGCTGACGGTTCGGTAACAACTGCAAAACTTGCCGATAATGCAGTAACTTCTGCAAAGGCAATAAACCTTGGTCGTAGGAATCTTATTATTAACGGTGCTATGTCTATAAATCAAAGGGGCGCTACATCTGGTGTTACATCTGGATATTTTGTTGATAGATTTCAATTGTCTGGTTGTAGTGCTTCTGCTGTAATAACAAGTAGTACACCAACTGAATTTCCAACTGCTATAACTGTAAGTGCTACATCA
>UEXM01002753.1_pt1 | contig 12050 bp, 11 predicted proteins | sample 1796661 | NCBI WGS metagenome assembly UEXM01 (sample SAMEA4772469, study PRJEB27181) | metagenome | reverse complement strand
CCGTAGATACCTTAACAGTTCAAACCACAGGCGTTCTTGAAGATTTGAATACGCTGGGTGCGCCTACTGCCGACGGAGAGGTTATTGTCGCCACAGGTGCAGGGACTTTTGCTTACGAATCAGGCTCAACTGCCAGAACTTCATTAGGAATTGTTTCAGGTAGACAAACTACTTCGTTGGCTGGAGGTGGAGGATCAATTTCAAACATCGTTGTTACTAACTCCGCCGTTACTGCGTCCAACGTCATTCTTTATACTCTCGAACCCGAAACAGGGATTGATGCCCCTGCTGGATCAGGAGTCATAGAATCCCGTAGTGCCTCCACTTCTTTTACGATTAAGGTAGATTTAATCAATGGAACTCCGGGTGCGTTGGATTATGTTGTCAATTATATCATCATTGGTTGATAACCTATAAATAACAGGGCACCACTATATTTATTATGGCACACGCTAATCGTAAGATTAAGTTTACTGGCGTGACCGCTATCACTTCTACGTCAGGAGGTGGAGGTGGAACTTCTAATCTTACTGTTGAAGAACAAGATGGTAATCCTACTGTTACTCCTGTTACCACTATTAAAGTTACTAATGGCACTTTAACCGATGAAGGAGGAGGCGTAGTCTCCATTGTCACCGGAGGTGGCGGTGGTGGTGGAGGTGCTCCCGGTGGTGCTTCTGGTGCCGTGCAATACAACAATGGTGCAGGTGGTTTCGCAGGTGCTACGGCTCAATTTTTCTATGATGCTGCTAATCTTAGAGTTGGAATCGGGACGCAAACCCCGGCTCGTAAATTACATGTCGAAGAAGTAACTACGCAATTACGCTTAGATTATGATGGCACTTACTATACCGATCTATATTCTGATGTCGCCGGTGAACTACAAATTATACCCGAAGGTGGAACTATTGTTCAACCTGCTGCCTTAAATGATGAAAATCGTCATGCGTCCTACCTTCTTGGTATCACTACTACTGATGCCACGCCTACTGCCATGACCCTCACCCCCGGCGGTGGAACCATGGGACTGCAAACCAATTCCACTTGGTTTTTCGATGCTCATGTCGTGGGTAAAGTAGACACCTTGGATGATTCTATTACTGTGCAGTTGAAAGGAGCCATCACTCGTGCCGCAGGAAATACTTCTATCTTAGGTGCGGTGTTTGAGTTTATTGTGCATGATGCGTCGGCAGGAACTTACAATGTCACAGCCACGGCTTCGGGAGTTAATTTAGTTATTACTGTTACTGGCGCAGCCGGAACTACTATTGATTGGGTTGGATGGGTAACTACTGCTCAAGTTATTGATTGAGCACAAATATAAATAGTCGTAGGGTGAATGTGATATTATGGCCAAGATTATGCAGACCACGAACTCCTATGAGATCGAGGATACTACTATTATTTTAGATGGTGCCGTGCAGATTGACGATTTCTCTGCTGGTTTAGGTATTGTGGCTGTTGATGCCGCTAAACAATTAACTCAAGTTACTATGGCTGATGCTCAAATCGTGGTTTCTGCCGCCGGTGTCGCCACTGCAGTCACAGTTTCAGGAGATATAAATATAGATAACACTGGTGCTACCACGGCTCAGCCTGCACTTATTTCTGGTAAAACAGCCACTGCTACTGCCGACGATGCTGATATTATTCTGCTTCTGGATGCTACTGATAACGCTTTAAAACAACAAACTCGTGCTAACTTCTTAGCCGGTGCTGCAGGCACTCCTGCTGGTGCAGACGGGCAAGTGCAATACAACGATGGTGGTGCTTTCGGTGCTGATGCAGCGTTTACTACTGATAAGGCTGGTGGAGTTACGGTTAATAATTTAGTAGTTGGTAACAACACTACGGCTATTGATGCGGCGGCTGGAGATGCTACTATTTTCGGTTCACTCGGAGCCAATACCCTTACTGTCGGTGGGTCTACTACCACTACTGTCTTCCCGGGAAGTTTAACCGTCGAAGGAACAACGACTTTTATTGATTCTACCAACTTACGAGTAGAAGATAAAGTTATTGACTTAAACTCCAATGCTGCAGGTGTAGGAGTTGGATCTAACGCTGCCTCTGGATTAAATATATTATCTAACAACGGTGCTAACACTGTTACCTTCCTTACTCTGTCTGATGGTGGTGCACTATCATCTTCCTCGGGTCTGGACGTGGCCACTGGCAAAGTATACAGCGTTAATGGAACTGAAGTTTTGTCGGGCACTACATTAGGCTCAGGAGTAGTCAATTCTTCACTTACCAGTGTGGGAACTATCGCTACTGGTGTTTGGCAAGGAACTGCCGTCGGCACAGCCTATGGAGGCACAGGTCAAACTACCTATACTGATGGACAACTACTAATTGGTAATTCCACAGGTAATACTTTAGCCAAGGCTACAATTACTGCCGGAACAGGTATTTCAGTTACTAATGGTTCAGGTGCGATTACTATTGCTGCCACAGGTGGCTCAGGTTCCGTTACTACTGATACTTATTCTGCTGGTGTTACTAAGAACTTTGATGTGGCCATTCCTACAGGAACTCGTGCTAACGCTGGATATTTCGCCCAAATTATGTTAGAAGACAGCGTTACTGCCAACACAGCCTATCTTCAAATATCTGGTGTAGTAGTCAGGTCTTCAGGTGCACCCTTACTTCCTGAGTTTATCTTTGTAGTCACTCCGGGTAACGATGGTAACGCCGTTACTGTTTCTACTGGTGGTGCCAATACACTTAGATTTACTTTAACTACTCCTGCAGGTAGCGGAAATGCCGTCATTAACACCAGTTTCTGTGAAGACTGATGACAACTAATAAATAGTTGTGCGGAGATATATATATCATGACGGAGATCACTCAGACCACCGTTGGTGCTAACAGTGTTTACATCATTGATGATGTCAATAATACTTTAGTCGTTGATGCGACACGCACACGAGTAGGAATTGGGACCACAAACCCCGGTTATACCTTAGCCGTAACAGGCGATATTCACGCCACAGGCTTAGTGCAAGGTGTTAATCTTATTATCACAGCAGGTGGTGGGGGTAATTTAACTTTTGCAGATGGAACTACTCAAGCCACTGCAGGTGCCCCGGGAACAATGAGTTCTTGGATTTTATCTGATGGTTCTGCCACTCAAACTATTTCAGACGGTAATACTGTGCAAGTATTAGGTGGAACGGGACTTACTTCTGCGGTTACTGCTACTGATACTGTTACTCTTAACTTAGATAATACTGCCGTAACGCCTGCTGCCTATGGTGATGCGACCAATGTGGCCCAATTCACAGTAGACCAGCAAGGCAGACTAACAGCGGCTGCCGCTGTTGCTATTACTTACCCTGCTAAAGCCCAATTTACTTTAACTGCAGATTCTGGTTCTAATCAAACTATTGCTGATGGTAATACTATGGATATTGCTGGAGGCACAGGACTCAGCAGTGTTGTTGGTGCCACTGACACCGTTACTCTTAATTTAGATAATACTGCTGTTACTGCCGGTTCATACACTAATGCCAGTCTTACAGTAGATGATCAAGGACGATTAACTGCAGCCAGTTCAGGAACTGCCCCTGCTACGGGAACAGGTGTCGCCAATCAAGTTACTTATTGGAGTGGTGCCAGCACTATTACCGGCGATACAGGATTAACATGGACTCCTACTGGCGGAAGTGAAAGACTAACCGTAACAGGAAGTTCGGCTTCGGATATGCTTAGGATTGTTTCCACAAATACGGGAACAGGAACAGCCCCCGATATTGCTTTCGTGAGAAATAGAACCTATACCGCAGGTCTTGACTTGGGAATTATTTTATTCAAAGGCCCTGATGCGGCAAATGCCGAACACACTTACGCATGGATTCAAGCCGATGCCAAAGATGGAACAGTAGGTGCGGAAAAAGGACAATTAGATTTCCGAGTCGGTGATGGCACAGGTAGTAATGGTTTCCCCTTGCGACTTTCCGATACAGGAGCACACTTCAATGTCATAAATGCGAGTGGACTTGATGTAAGAATGGACTCAGCATCAACAGATAATGCTTTCCTTCTTGATGCTTCTGCCAATACTGCAGAAATAAATGTTCCTTTAAACTTAGGTTCGACGCTCACTCATTATAACAATATTGCGCCCGCAGCAGGACAATTGCTAATCGGAGATGCCACTGCAGGAGTTTGGGACGCTGCTACACTTACTGCAGGATCTAACGTTACTATTACTAATGCTGACGGTGCTATTACGATTGCAGCCTCTGGTGGTGGAGGTGGTGGGTCACCCGGCGGTGCTAACACCCAAGTTCAATTTAACAACGGTGGTGCTTTTGACGGTAGTGCCGATATGATTTTTATTGCACCCAATATGGCAGTCGGCTTCACTGCTGCAGGGCAAACTTCAGGTTCCATAAGCACTGACGCTTTAACTGCTACCAACACCGTAAATAGCGGTATAATTACAGGTTCTCAAAAAGTAGGAACGTCTGCCTTTGTTCAACAAGGTGCTGCAGCACCTACTTATGGTCTGACATTGACTGATGCAAACATGGCTTGGCCCGGTGCTTCATTAGGAACCAGCACAACTATTATGCCCGCTATCGACCTCTCGGCAGGTAATTATGATTTCGCTACTTTAGGTGGTGCGGGCAATTGTTCTCAAACTCATTATCTATTTATCGTGGTAGGTCAGGCTCCTAATGCTATCCTTATGCCCGATCCGGCTGCTGCAGGTCTTCCCGCAGGTTCTCGTTGGACTTTTCATAATTTGGAGAACTCAGGTGGATCCTCACTTATTGAGTTTGGTGCTCAAGTCGTGCCACCGTGTCCACCACTTTCTCAAACCTTTACCAACATTGAGTTTAATGGTATTGGTTCAGTTACTTTGTTTACCGACGGTTTAGAATGGTTTGTAGAATCCGATACTTGTGTTCAAAACCGTGGAGCCATAACAATCAATTATGTATGATAAGATATAAGTAGGTAGTCACCCTAATAAACCGCATGGATGAAACCACCATCATTGAATTACCTGCCGATTATTGGAATGTTGTAAGACAAGTTTTAGAATCTACTCTCACTGCTAAAGGTGCTGACGGTGCTAAAATGCTACACGAAATCTTTACTGCTTTTGATGACGCTGGGATTGAACACCACGATCCTGAGCCAACTGAATCATTGGTCTGAGAAATCTAATCCCAAACCCCGGGCCGGAACTAAGGCTTCTTCTGGAAGTTCGTTCTCGATATATAATTGATTAAACTCAGAAGTTCCACCTGTGCTAATATCGCCAAATCCGCCGATATGCCTATCATATCCACCTACCAAGGGGGCACCAAATATTTTTTCTTGTATTTGTTTAAAGAATAAGTGAAATGTAAATCCAGTTATGAAAATGCCTACGAATGGCACGAGATATTTATCTTTTTTCTCAGTAGGAACTAACATAGCCAAACTACCCAGAGTCAAACCGCCGAATCCTACTACTAAGGCTTCTAAGAAATCTCTGTGTTCAACCATACTTATCATACCTCAGCCTTACTATTTGTATTTATCAGTTTCGTTAATTCTTCTTCAAGCCATGTATCTAAGGAATCTAACTGATGTGGATAAATGCCAATATAATAATAATTAGGACACGATATATATGCTGTTTCTTTAGTTGCCTTGCGAAACAAATATCTTTCTCTTTTCTTAATTACCCACTGCGCTACGTTCCCATCTTCTCTACATAAGCCCCAGAACTCAATAATAACTGGCTTATCTATGCCATGTTGTGGCCACAATATCCAATCAGGAAGGAACTCTTCATCTTCTATAACTATTTGTGGTTCGTAAACACACTTCCATTTATTTTCCCAAAACCAATTATCGATCTTGGCTTCTCCATATGACGCAACTTCATTTTTATTTTTAGTTTTTACTCTATTCAACTAATCACCTTGTAATTGATGGCATTAAACCCTCGCATCGAGCGTGGAAGTCTTGGATTCCCAACAATAAAAAATATATGTCCATTAGTATCGTAGGCAGCATTAATACTTTCCATAAATATTGCAGGTTCATTTAAAAACCCATTGGACTTTTCAAACCATGCACCTTTGCCGATGTTATAATCTTTCCCGCCATCAGAAATAGTGTGAGTTTCAAGATAATATCTGTTATCATCTCTATGTTTCCAGCCTTTATCGGTTTGTAGTAACTCTGATCGAGGAGTCTTAGCAAGTTTTATTAATTGTTCTGCTAATTCTTTAGCAGTAGCATCGCCAGCAATACTAAATCTGTATCGCCCATCTGCTGTGTAAAACTCAGTCGAAGGTGTGGCTGGGTAATGCACCCCGACGGCCAAAATAACATCTTCTAATTTTTCATCTTCATAAGGTTCTACCATAGTCGGATTATCAGTTTTAATCGGTGGACCCGAATCCCCAACATACCAATTATACCAATCTTGAATTGGACCATCATACGCCAAGGTTCCACTCATGGTGCCAACATCCTCACGACGAGTTTCAGTAAGATACACGAAATCTCGGAAAACGCTTAGGGGTTTATTAAAAACATCACGAGGCTGTCCAGATATTATGCCAAAACTCTTAATATATTCAAATAGTTTTTCTGCTTCTTCTACTCTTAGTTGTGCCGGACCTCGGAGTCGATGCAAGTCTTTGGCAGACAACATAACTTATATTTATCAACTCGACTATATGTAGTTTAGGAAGTTTCATATAGCAGGCATACCAATCCAAAATGTGTCATCTGAAGAACCCCCCAAGAAACGTGCTACTGTTGCCCAAGTAGATCGTAAGTTGGACGATTTAACAGAACAGTTAGATATTATGTGTTCCGATATTAAAGATATCAAGCAAGTAATGAAGACTTATATCGAAATGCGTCTTAAAGAATCCGAGGTTCCGAAACCACCTAATGACACCGATAATAGTATGTATGGTTAATTAAAAGGCTGATTCCAATTTGGTGTAGGCGTATCGCACCCACATACGAATCTAACTAATTGCTTGCCCTCAGCGTCGAAGTCGTTTAAATCAATCATCCGACCCAAATTACCGCAAGCACACATAACTTCCATTCGGTTCTTGATGACCTTTTCTGACACAATCTTACTTACGTCGTCCGACTATTTAAGTTTTCTTCGAGATATCTTTTTAGGTGACTACCATCACCAATGTGCATATGATTATCACTCAACCGAGTATCTAACCACCCATTAACATCAGTATATTTATCATAAACATCTACAAACCAATATCCATATTCTTTACATTTTTCTGCTAATCGTTGATTAAAATAAATTACAAACCTTTTTCTTAAGTCTCCAGCCCGAGAAATACCAGACCAATCATGATTACGAGTGCCACCATTATTAGGAGGAACTACATTAAACACTCCAATTTTGTGAAGTTCGAGTTCAGAAGTAGTTATATTTAATTCAATGGCCTCAAAATAATTGTCTACTAATTCATCAATGATAGATTCATAACCCCGGTCTGCAGTAATATGTTTATGAATATGAGCACGACAATCAATTTCTCCAAAACAAAAGATAATGGTATCACCGTTTTCGATCTCAAAATCCCTTAAGTCACACCTATCTAATTTTTCCTGTCCAAAAGAGTAACACAATATAGCACCTAAATGGTGTGGAGTTACCGACTCAGGCCAAGCGTAACAGGAATGACTATCTCCGATGGTATGTATACGCATTAAGCATCACATCAATCTTTGTTGTTTTCCTACACTCTTATCGTCAAAGGTTTGGTCTACCCATCTACTAACGTGTTGATACAGTTGAGTAATGTATTCATCACAACCATACCTTTCAATAATATCTCGCATAAGTTCATTATATTTATTTACAGAACCATAGTGCACAGTCATAATAGGTTTCCCGGGACACTGTATTTCTACCATATCGCCAGTAAACGGATCTTGTTTCTTCCCAGTGATAGTCATACACTTACCACTAATAGGAACACGACGATAAGAAGCCCCACATTTAGTGCACCGAACCTTTTGCTGACCGAAAGCCCTGAGATTACCTCGCATATCACGAATCAAGTGAGTATCAATCAATTTAGCACTTTGTCGTTGGTTATCTACGGAATGAAGGACCTCACCCAAAGCGAATTGAGCCATAGTCTTTTGACGCATACTCAAAACGTGTTCTTTATCATTGTAAGGATTCCAAGCAGGACCGTGATTACAGTCAGTAGTATCGTGAGTGAATCCAAAACCTTCAGATTCACCATCAGTTCCTAAACGGGCTTCTACAGTTTCTACCCATTCATTAGCCTCTTTAGGTGCAGCAGGTTTCCAACCATCTTCATTATTATGTCCCTGAGTGGCTTCATAAAATCCAAGAGGATAACTATCACAGGTTTCCACATTCAAGGCTTCCTTATCAATTTCATTAGGATTGATACCCATAGTTAGAATTAAAGGTGCATCCATCTGCCCACCACGACTACGAGGTAAAAACTGACGGCTGAAGTTCAGCACACCTTCGGTGAGCATAATGATAGCATCAATATCACCATCACAGTTCCTTCGCTTAGCAGCATGATAAAATGGATGTCCATAATGTCCTTTCACAGTAGTAAAACCAATAATGCGACCCAGAATAGCACCAGAAGTGTGTGGTGCAATACCCATAATCAATTGACCAATCAGATCCTTACCTTCTTTAACATTATAATAAGGGTCTAACTCATAAATATATTTTAGTTCGTCATCAGTAAACTGACAGACTCGCACAATATCGTCCACACAATTTTGTGGAATAACTACATCTTGAGGAAATATCTCTACTACGTCATCAATAGAATCCACTAAATAACCCAACTCATGAGCCTGTTCCAGACTCATTCCAACCTCACGAGGTCTAAAATGAGTCATTGTGATATCTACCATATCAAACCGAATAGTTCCGTCACGGAACACAGACACATTGTTTTTTGCTCTTAGGATAGCCTTTTCAATAGGTTCAATCAAGGCTTCAGCATTCCGAACATTCTTGACACCTTTTACTTTCGGAGGAGTAGTAATTTCACAACGCTCTAAAGCCTCGTCCCACATCTTTTTAAGAGGCATTTCTCGCCATGTTTTCTCGTGGAAACGGGTCTCTACGCCACAACATACTGCGACATGGGTTTCAGACTCACAGACCCCACAGAAACGCTTGGAAACACCTATCTTGCCTTCTTTCTCGATAGCATTGTTAATTAGTTTCTGAACACCGCCTAAATCACTGATCGGAAACAACCCATGAGCCTTACTGGGCTTCATATCTCGCATCTTACTGGCCTCTGGTTTACCCATACGAGCACCAATACGATAAGTAGTTCGAGGCCGAACCTCATAATCTGCAATAAGATTAAGATAATCTAATCCAGTGCCTTCCATGTTAATCCTGAGACCAATCTTTAGTAAATTATTTATAATTATCATAGCCATATCGCCATAAAGTTCACCTGTGGCAGTGATATCAATACCTAAACGATAAGCCAGTTCACGATACTGAGGCTTTACTTCCACCTTTTCACCACATAAACTAACACTGCAGTTCTTTAAGAAATCCCATAGTTCAATAGCAGTAATATCAGTTAAACCTCGTGGCACCCATCGAGGATGCATTGGGACATCATAAATCTTACATTGTTCCACGGCTTCCATAAATGTATTTGGTGCAGCCATACCCCGGTTTTTCAATTCGGCTTCATGCCATTCTTCTACATAAGCAGAAGGTAGCAAAGGATGATTGTTTTCTAAGAACTCGCCTACAGGAACTAACAGTTCACCCAGATCCCAGACTTTGGCTACGGGATATCCAACTTCGTTAGGCAGTATCAATTCTAAGTCTTCATAATTCTGCACTCGTCGGCCACCGCCATCTACAAATTGAATATATGGTCCATCAATAGTATCGCAAGGTGTAACCACAGTTCCCTTCCCCGGACGTTCATACTTTAGTTGTGTGCCAATAGATACGAAACCGCTGGTGGCCATCATAGTAGCAGGGTGACAAGCAGTAGTAGCCAATCCTGCTAAACGGCTGCGACCATATCGTAGACGGAAGCCTCCTTCAGCCATAGGCATAGAAAACAACGGACGACCTGCTAACACTTCAGTAAAGTATTTAGGATTAGGTTTAATGCTACCATCACTATCTTTAGTCTTTAAGAATTGGTTTAACCAATCCCAACCATCTAATTCTAATTGAGTAACATATTTTAGAATCTTCGGTGCTTTCAATACTAAACCTTCACACATAACTAAAAGACAACCTTCTCTAACTTTGTTATCTTTAACTCTGGGCAGATCACGTTGTCCAGTAACTTCTTTTCCTACACCTTCACCGTCAATAAATATAGGACAGGATTTAGCAATAATTTCTAATTCTGGATTTGAGGGTCGGTATTGTAAACCACGATACAGCATGACTTCTTCTTTGTATCGCTCTACTTCTCCGAAGGTGAGTGCAGGCACACCTAATTTAAAATCACGGCGTAGCATATCTGCAATCAGCACACTAAGAGCCTGACCTGTTCCACCAGCAGACCTAATCGGACCTGCGAAATTAACACCTAAACATTTACTGCCATCGGCATTAGCCACAATACGACAAGATACTACTCCTTCTAAGGGGGCTACGAGAATACCTTCAGTTAGCACAGCCAAACCAGCACAAATACCTTGATAAATACAAAGTGCTGCTCGAACATCATCACGCTGTTGCTCGGTTTGTTGATTTAGATGTCGCTCATAGGCAGTTAAAGTAATTTTATAATCTTGGAATACTTCTTTACCATATCCTAAGATATATCCACTGCCACCGCAATCATCACAAGAAATCTCAAAACCACGACCACGAGGAATAGTTCCTTTACCACCGCAAGGTTCGCAATCATTCTTAATACCATATAAATATGATTCAGCACACACGATGCGAGCAATATCCAAAGCCACTAATTCACGGTTTTCATCATGCACAGTAGTTAATTCTCTAATTTGGGCAGCAGTGTTTCGATCATGAAGAAACTTCAACAACTTTTGAACCCTTTCACTCAAGTCTACAGCCTGTGGAATCTCGATTTCCAATTTAGGGTCATGTCCCCGGCTTTTGGCAATCTTGACCATATCATAAACACGATTACACTCAGTAGTTAAACGATTACTATATTCCTCTAAAGGGATACGCTTGGCTACCATGACCTAACTGGTTGCGACTACCTATTTATTCATTCGGTATATTTCTTCTTGATTCGCTTTTGCCAATGCACGATTTGATAAAGGTCTGCACGACTGAAGCCATAATTTCCTTTTTGAGCCAAATCTTTGTAGAGTAACCACGGTTTTTGATGAGATGCAGTTAGCACACTCGGGCCACCGTAACGATCTACCCAGATATAATCATGTCCTTTAATAGCACCAGACTTTAAATCAAAACCTAAAATGTCGCCCCATTTACTTATATCACGAATCTTGGCCTTACTAATAGTCTTCTGTAAGTCTTTTCCTTTCACTCTGCGAAGATTGTTTTCTTCTAAAATTATATCCACTCGATTTCTGGTTGCTGTCCTATTCATTAGTATTCCCATTAGACTACCGATGGCTACCATATATAAAGCCTTGGTGTAAAAACCCCTCGGTAAAATAGTCCAACCCGTAATTAAGAATGCTGCACCTAAGACATCAGCCAACATATTTTATTTTTATGCGCCCAACTATATGAACTTTAGTAAATTACATATAGTCGTAAAGGTTAAATATATATATGCCATCCGATGGGGATATTGCTGAGTTAGCAGAGAAGGCGAAAGTTTTAGCAGAGGCTTCAGGTAGAACTGAAGAAGATGTAATGGGAGATCTACTTGACGATGGTGTCTTAAATGAGTCCAATCAAAAAGGAGATTTAATCGAACAAGCCCAAGAAAAGGTAGATAGATTTCGTAAACTTATGGTCAGTATGATACCCTTGATTTTAGTTTTAGGTGGTGGTGCCGGAGTAGATGCATTAGGTATTGCTGATTTGCACGACATTGGTG
>UEXM01002752.1_pt1 | contig 12053 bp, 16 predicted proteins | sample 1796661 | NCBI WGS metagenome assembly UEXM01 (sample SAMEA4772469, study PRJEB27181) | metagenome | reverse complement strand
TACCAAAAGCTCAAGGCTTTTTAGAGAACATAGAACCTTTAAAACAATCAGCTAGTCAAGGTGCTATATCTGCACCAGTAGATGTAGATAATTTAGTAAGGCGTATCCCTTTACTACAGCAAACAAATAATGGGTGGGTTGCTTCGTTTGGAACGGAAGTTTTAAAAATACTAGGAGGTGGTCGTACTTATCAGATTGTTACAAATCTGAATGGAATAGAACAGGTTAGAGTGAGAGGTATTCCACCCATTACCACTGATAGTTTAGGACGTAAATGGATTAGCTGGGTTGATACACCACAAACAACATTATCTGAAATGAATGTAGAAGGTAGGTTTGTGTTTGTAGGTTTTACAGCCAAGGGTATATCACCACAACTTGCAACACCTATAGGTCTATTAGAACCACATAAAATACAAACAGCTTTATCAGAAAGTATGTTGATGGACACACCACAAATACCAGACTATAGATTGTTTGTTGAACTATTACTACTATGCCTCTCAGGCTTCCTCACAGCACTTCTAATAGCACGGTTAGGTATAACTAAGGGTGTTGTATCATTCTTGGGTTTGTTCTCTTTTATGGGCTATATGGAGTATCACTTTGTAAGCCATAATATCTTAATAGACTTTACATGGTCTCTAATAAGTATGACACTTATTGCTACCTTACAATTCTATTTAAACTTTAGAACTCAATACAAACTTAGACAACAAATCAAAAAACAATTTGAACATTACCTTGACCCAAGACAAGTCAAACAACTACAGGATAATCCTGAACTCCTGAAGTTAGGAGGAGAACGAAGATATTGTACGTTTTTATTTACAGATGTGCGTGGATTTACAAGCTTGTCAGAGACTTTAGAACCCGAACAAGTTACAGAAATTATGAATAAAGCATTAACTATTCAAGCTAATGCTGTTAAAAAGTATGACGGTATGGTTGATAAATATATTGGAGATGCAATGATGGCTATCTTTAATGCACCAATAGATGTTCCTGACCATGAAAATAAAGCTATTCAAGCAGCCATACAAATACATAAAGATATGCAAGAGGCTGACCTAGGTATTGAAATAGGTATAGGTATAAATTCAGGAGAAGCAGTTATAGGAAACATGGGCAGTGATACAAGATTTGATTACTCTGCTATTGGTGATGCTGTAAATCTTGCAGCAAGACTAGAAAGCTCTACTAAAGAAGTAGGAGAGGATATAGTTATTGGATATAACACTGCCATTAAAAGTAGTACACGTTTAAATCTTTTAAAATCTATACATGTAAAAGGTAAGAAAGAAAGAATACAAATATTTATTATTTCTGAGTCATAACTCTAGCATTCAAATAGTCTTCTAAGTACTTATGTATTCCATCAAGCTTAAGGGTTGCTTCTCGTATAACAGTATCTAATGTATTATATTCTTCTTTAGAAAGATACTTCTTCAAACTTGTTATGTCTGTAGAAGTTCTTTCAGAAACTAATTTACCTGTCCTATCATAAAGTAATTTATATCCTAAGACCTGTGCTTCTTTTCTTTTACTCATTTTTCTATCTCCGTAAAAGTAACAGTGTCTTGTTTACCTCTAAGACCAGCTTTCATGTATGTTGTAGCTCTACCTTCAAAGAAGTTCTGATGCTCTACACCCATAACTTCATCAATCCAACCAAGTGGATTATCTTTTTGATTATAATTAGGTTTTAAACCAAGTTGTAGTAATCTTCTATCAGCTATGTATCTGTTGTAAGCATACATATCTTTTTTGGTTAGTCCTTGAAGGTCTCCCATTTCAAACACTAAGTCTAAGAACTTATCTTCAAGCTCTACCATCTCTCTACAAATTTGATAAAGCTCTGCTTTAAAATCATCTGTCCATATTTCTATGTTTTCTTGGATAAACTCTCTAAATAGTTTGGTCATTGCTTCAACATGCATTGACTCATCACGAATAGAATAAGTAACTATTTGTCCCATACCTTTCATCTTACCGAACCTTGGGAAGTTTAAGAGGATTGCAAAACTAGAGAATAATTGCAACCCCTCTGTGAAGGCTGAATAAACTGCTAATGTTTTAGCTATAGTTCTCTTATCAGATTTTAATGGCTTAAACTCCCCAACGTAATCGTGTTTGTCAGACATTTCTTCATACTCTGCAAAAGCTTTGTATTCTATTTCAGGCATACCTACAGTGTCTAACAATAAACTGTAAGCATCTTGATGTATTGATTCCATGTTAGCAAAAGATGACATCATCATACGTGCTTCAGGTTTCTTAAAGATAGGCATGTACTTATCTATATATCCTGAAGCTACATCAACATCAGACTGTGTAAACAATCTAAATATTTGTGTAAGTAAATGTTTTTCTTCAGGTGTCACATCTTGCCAATCTTTTACATCAGTATGCAATGGAACTGATTCAGGCATCCAGTGCATTTGGTTTTGTAGTTTGTAATATTCATACATCCATGGATATTCAAACGGTTTATAATAATCTCTAGTTTTTAATAAGCTCATAATTTTTCCTTACCCTTCACAGGCTATACATTCCACATCATCTAAACGAATCCTTGGAATTTTTGTGTTTACATTCTCTACGTTTCTTGCTGCATTAGTTCTAAAGTAATACAACGATTTTAATTTATTCATACCATACCAATGTACATCGTTTACATACTGCATGTAAGTATCATGCACTTCTTGTGGCTCTGTACTTTTAGGTATAGTAAAGAATAGGTTGACAGACTGTGCTTGACATACAAACTCCTGTCGTTTTGCAGCATGTTCAACAATCCATATTTGGTTTATCTCATTTGCTGTTTTAAATATTTCTTTTTCATCATCAGTAAGTATATCTAAGTGTTGGACTGAACCTTCGTTGGCTGATATATCTTTCCAAATGTTTTCTAACTCTTTACCTTTTAAACCTTTACCTTTAAAAAGCTTTTCAAGATATTTATTTTTTACTTGATAGCTTCCGGATAAAGTTTTGTGAGTATAGCAGTTAGCCCTGTAAGGTTCAATACTAGGAGAAGTACCACTGCAGATAATCCCACTACTAGCATTAGGAGCAATAGCAAGGAGATTAGCATTACGCTTACCACTGCCGTGGATATCAGGAGCCTCACCCCTTTGAATAGCCAACTCTTTAGTTGCTTCCTTTGCCTTTCCTTTAATGTAAGTAAATGCCTTAAAGTTAAACCCAGTTGCGTAAATCCCTTCGAAAGGAAGTGACCTAGATTGAAGATAAGCATGGAAACCCATAGCACCGAGACCGAGACTCCTTTCTCGATACGCTGAGTAGGCACTTTTGGTAAAGCCTTCCTTGCCTTCTTTAACATATTTTTGAAAGCGTTTAAAATTTGCACTGTATTCTCCTAATTGTGTTGTGTCTATTGCGTTGTCAATGTAATGTTGTAAAACATTGTCAAGCATTGTTATTAAATCCTCAATGAACTTATCATCTTTTGACCAGTCATCAAAGTGTTCTAAATTTACAGATGATAAACAACATACTGCTGTTCTTTCTTCATCGGTTGGTAAAGTAATCTCTGAACATAAATTACTCTGTCTTATTTTAAGACCTAAATCTTTTTGAGCTTTTGGTAAAGCATCATTACATGCATCAATATTAATCATGTAAGGCTCACCTGTCTCTGCTCTAGCATGTATAATTTGCCACCATAAATCTCTAGCATTAACTATCTTAACAGCTTCGTTACTTTTAGGGTCTATTAATCTCCAGTCTTCATCGTTCTGCACTGCTTCAAGAAATGAATTGGTAATATTTATACCGTTATGTATGTTAAGATTTTTTCTATTTATATCTCCACCTGATTCTTTTCTCATGTTTATAAACTCTTCAATCTCTGGATGGCTTATATCCATGTAAGCCGCATAGCTTCCACGTCTTGTTGTGCCTTGATTAAAGGCTAACATCTGTGAATCAACTACATGCATGAAAGGAATTGAGCCAGTAGAACGACTGCCATGAGTAGTAGAAATACCGTTACTCCTAATATCGCCCCAATATCCACCAATGCCTCCACCTGAACTTGCCAACCATATATTCTCGTCATAGTGAGCAGATAAACCACTGCGACTATCAGGAACATAATTAAGGAAACAACTGATAGGAAGCCCACGGCTTGTACCCCCGTTACTAAGTATAGGAGTGCTAAACATGAACCAACGAGAGGAACTGTAGTTGTAAAGTCTTTGAGCCAGTTCAAAATCTGTCTCGCCTTTGAAGGTTGCTCCGAAGACTGAGGCTCTTGCGAATGCTTCTTGTGCATGTGTTTCTCCTTCCCAAAGATACCTGTCTTTGAGTGTATCTAAACTAAATTTGTCAAATGTTTTTTCTTTATTGTAGTCTATTTCAATTCCTAAGTAAGGCTTAGTTCCTATTTTATCTTCAATCATCTTCGTTGTCCTGTAAATGTATAGCTATTATAGCATAGTGTACTATCTTTAGCAAGTCCATTTTGTTCTTACCACCTTTCTGTCCATATCGCATAGCATATTTCATAATGTTTCCTATAGCAAAACCCTCTCCATGTCCTGCATCTATTATCATATCTGTGGCTTGATATTTACCATTAGAATAATGTAAGCCATACGTAGCATCTACATACCGTTGTAAGTCTTTTATTATTTCATCTTCGTTAAATTTATAATTCATCTTTTCTCCAGTTATTAGGTAAAGTATTTTCACTATACCATGTAAAATTATTTGTTTCAGCCCATTCAGCGTGGGTTCTTTTCGTTCCGTTCTTTCTTTTCTTAGCCTGTGGCATAGGTGCATAAGGACTAAGGAATAAAAACACTAACTCTTGATTAGGTTTTAAAGCTTTACGAATCCAAACATATTTATTATATTCTTGGTAGTCCCAAAATCTACCCTTGGCTTCTAATAAATATTCTTTGTTTCCTATTTTCTTTACAAAGTCAGGCTCATATTTATGCTCAACTATATAAGGAACTTTGTTTGTATGATGTTCCCACTCTTGTAAAACAGTAGTGTGTAAAGTATGTTCCCATTTAGAATCATATCCTTTAGGTATATCCTTTTCTTTTGGTCTAACTTTCCTAGGTTTTCTGTATCCGACCATTACATAACATCCGAGTAAGTAATATCATTAATGTTTTTATTAACTTTTTTTATCTTTTGTGCAAACCATCTAGGCGTATATGCAGAAACCATAAGTTTATTGTTAGCATAGAAGTGTCTTTCTTCAGGTAAATATTTTTCAAAGTTATTTACATTTACTTTTTTTTGTTCTTCTTCTACAAGCATACTCTTTAACCATTCAACTACAAATTCTTTTGAAAGCTTACGTACTTGTTTTGCTTTTCTTTGATTCATAATATTACTTCCTCAACCTTTGGTTCTTTAACAACCTGTGTAAAATATACAGGACCTTTAGCGTAATTAAAAACTCTAAGTCCTTTACCATCGTTAGAATCTTTATGACATTCTATTTTATGTGGACACCAACCACAGTTCTTAGCTAACTTCATGTTGCCTGAAACACCTTCGGGTACAGTAGGATAACAAAAATCAGGAGGTGTATCTTTTACTATTAATTCTTTTACGTTATCTATCTTAGAAACTATATTAGGTTTTTCTATATCATCAGGTATGTAAGTACAAAGCTCTCCTGTTTCTTTATTCATAACTAAGAAACCACCTTTACTTGTACCTTCTGCTTCTTCATATCCTGCAAGTTGTGATAGGTATCCGAAGGCATCATCTTCACTAAGTGTACCTTCTTTAAACTTCTTAAAGGCATAGCCTGATGCAGTCTTTACATCTACTACTTCACCATCAATCTTACAGTCCATGTGTCCTTTAATACCATTTACAGTTATTTCTTTTTGCATAGAAGTAAGTTTGTGTCCTGAAAGTTTAACAAAGAATAAAAGTAAAACCTCAAGTAAATGTCCGTATAAAAATTTAATCTGTATGTTAGGCTCTAGTTTTTCTGTTGTATCAGATTGTGTGTGAGCATCATACCATAAACGTCTTTCAGGTTTACCTATGTTAGACATTCTAAGTGTTTCTTTAGATGTTCTATCTTGAGGGGTAGCCCAATGTCTAAGAGCATCAGACATTTCTTTACCAAACTCTTCATAAGTTTTTTCTGAAATGTTTAGCTCATTGCCTTCTGTCAGTGAATCTAACAGGGCATAAATATCCGGTACTAAATTACTTAACTTTTTCTTTTTCATTTTCTGCTTCCTTGAATGCTTCAATTACATCCGATGAGAATAGTTTTTGTAGACTAACAAGAAACATTTTACTTGCGTTGTGGTCTCCACCACTCACAGTTCTAAACGTATTTACTTTATCTACGATTGTTTTAAGTACATCTGTTTTAAAAACTAATGTGCAAAACTCATTGTCTCCTACACATAAGTTATGAAACCAGTAATCAGATTCAGTTGCTCTGATACCTGAAGGTTTACCATATGATTCATATTCTATACAAATGTTTCCAGACTTCTGCCACAAATCTTTTTCTGATTTAACTTCTATTTTTTTATTAGTCATCATGTCTGCTATTTTTTCTTCTCTTATTGTACCATAAGCTAAGTCAATGTCAAACTTTTTTCTATCTTCTTTTATCGGTTTCATTTTTCATGCTCCACGAATTTTAATTCTCTTGTCTGAGGGTTAAAAGTTAATAACTGTACCCCCATTTTTATTTGTTTCTTTGTTCTATGATTTGAAGGTAGTAAACCTTTACCTGTATCCCAGTCTATTTCTCTATTTTTTCTTGCATATAAAGTTTTTACATCTATCAAAGTTGTTTTATTATTTTTTATAGCTATCAAATCAACTGGTCCTGAACAACCTGCGTTTTGAAAAACCTCGTAACCATTATCCCATAACCATGTTACAGCATAGTACTCTGCAAAGTCTCCTTTCCTACTCGTGTTTTTAATGGGTTTCATACCAACTGTCTCCTATTTTATATTCACCTGTTAAAGGACAACGCATGTTGTAATGTTGTCCTGCTTTTTCTATTGCTTCTACTCCGAGTCTACCTACAAAGTCTGCTTGGCTTTCAAGCACCTGTATTTGCCATTCATCATGTATGTTAGCTACAAACTTTGCGTCTAAAGTATTTAGTCTTATATTACTTTCTAATATAACCAATGCTTTCTTCATAGCTATTGCACCACCACCTTGTAATAAAGTATTTAATGCTGCATGTTTATGTCGTAGTAGAATCTTACGACCATCTAACCCTTTAAGGTAGCCCTTCTCTGCAGCTCGGTCAACTCGTTCCTTAAGAGTTCTAAGTGTTGGTAGACCAGTAAGAAACCGTTCTCGCAATCGCTTACCGTCTGCTCTATTTCCTTTAATGATGCTTCCAATTTTTTCATCTCCTGCCCCGTAAATGAGTGCATAGATGAAAGTTTTTGCCTCATCTCTTGATTTAAGTCCAGCAAACTGTTGGTTAGCTGTATGAATGTCTCCGTTGATAATTTCATTTACATAATCCTCGTCAGCCATATAGTGTGCTAACAATCTTAGTTCTAAACCACTTGCATCTATACCTACAAGCTTGTATCCTTTTGGTACTGTCCAACATGACCTACATTCTTTACCATAAGGACTGTAAACAGCAGGTACTTGAGCCATGTTAGGACTTCTATGTGCCATACGACCAGTGATAGCACCAGTGCAAATGACTGACCCGTGTACTCTACCATCGTCTTCATGCACTGCATCTATCCAAGAATGTACTTGGGCTAAACGTTTTTGATATAATAAGAAGTCTGCAATAAGCTGTGCTTCTTTTATGTGAGTAATCTTTTTAAGAGTGTTTTCATCTACAATAGCTTGTCCTGTTGGTGTAAATTTATTTGGCTTCCAACCAAGTTCTTGTAGTCTTTGTCCTATTTGTTTTCTAGAACCTAGATTAAACTCTTGAAGTGTCTTCCTCATGAAAGGTTTTTGTTCAAGCGTACCATCTATTATATCAGAGTACTCCTGTTCTGTCAATCCCTGTTTGGAAAGTTTACCATCTTTTTTTAGTTTAGGTTTAACAAGTTTATCATCAATCCAAATTGGCTTGAATGTTTCGTGTACTTTATCTTCTGTTTCTTTTAACTTACAGCTTAATTCCGAAGCTAAAAACATTGCTTCTTCATCGTTGAATAAGAAACCATTTTGTTTTTGTTGTTCAAGAATATGTGTAACTTTATGTTCTAACTTTATACATTCTTTTGAAAAACCAATAGATTCTTTTCTCAAATAATTAAATAATTTATAATTTATATCTACATCTCTTTCACAATAAGATAACATTTCTTTTGTAAATGCAGACCATTCAGGAGAATCCTTCTTAGGTAGTCCAAGTTTATAGCCCCACTTAGCTATGCTGTGTCCACCTTCTCTTGTAGGATTAAGTAGCCTAGATAAAACAAGTGTGTCTATAACTTTATCTGAATGATATAAATCTATACCAGTAAGCTTTTTAATTACAGGTATATCATACCCTAGTATGTTATGACCTATAAGCCTGTCTGCTTTTTGTAAGAACTTTATACCCTCGTTAAGTGTGTCTTCGTAGAAGTGATAGAACTTTCCTAGTTCATCTTGTGCTACGAGACACCATATAACTGAAGGGTCTAGTCCGTCTGTTTCAATGTCAAATACTAATTGCATATGTTTCTCCTAGAAAGGTATAATATCTTCTTCTTTAGAGTTAAGTATTTCTAAGTCCTCATACTCTGATAGTCTACCTGTTTCTTTGTCGTATATCAATGAACAAGCCATACCAACATCACCTGTATATCTTGATTTGAGTATACGTAATTTAGTTGTTCGTGATTCTAAATCATCGTCTGACTGTTGATTTCTTTCAAGGGCTATAACAGAATCAGATAACTGTGCAATACTATTTGAACCACGTAAGTGAGATAAGCTTACACTGATACCGTTCTCGTGTCCCTTGTTGCCTTCTATTCTACGTAAGTGTGAGACAAGGATAATACCTGCACCTGTTTCTTCTACCATGCTACGAAGTCTGTGCATGATACTGTCAATAGCTTTACGTTCATCACCATCAAGCATAGAACTTACTAGCATATGTAAATGGTCAACGACCACCCACTTGCAATCACAACCTACGATAAGATATCTAAGCTTTGCAAAGATAGCATCAATATCGTTAGCACCAAAGTGTGCATGAATAAATACTCTGTCATTGCTAAAGACTTTATCAAACATACTGCTGAGTCTAGCTTCTCCATACTCATCACGTACTCCATCAATAAATAGTTTATCACTGGCTTCAATAGAAAGTATACCATCAACTGTACGTTTCCAGTCTTCTTCTAATGCAATGATACCCACGTTATCGTCTGTCTGATTGATAAGCCAATGCTCAAGTTCTCTTGTGATACTAGACTTACCGAGACCAGTACCACCTGTAAGTGTGACCAGTTCTCCTGCTCTAAGACCCAATAGTTTTTTGTTAAGACCTTCCCAAGGATAAGGAACACTTTGTTTACGTTCTCTGTTTAGGAAGTCATGTTGTTTCTCTGATACCCTGATGATACCACTTGGTGTGTAGACTTGTGCATCCCACCATGCTCTTGTAAAGTCTTGGTGTTTGCCTTTGTTAAGCATATCGTTAGGGTCTTTGTACCCATTAGGAAGCGTCACAATCTTTGCTTTTCCGGGCTTGATAATACTAGCTACCTGTTGAGAAGCTTCCATACCTGCTTTGTCTTTGTCAAAACATATAACAACATTATCAAAACTTTCTACATATTCAAGGCTTTCTTTGATGTCCTTGACAGCCGAAGCTGCACCACGTTTGATAGATACTACTGCCCACTTACTACCAAGTAATTCGTATGTAGCCATAGCATCACATTCTCCCTCAACAATCGTAAGGTATTTACCACCTTCTTTGAAAAGGTTTTGACCAAACAATCCTGAGTCTTGTATAGTACCATCAAACGAAAAGCGTTTGTCTCGTACATATCTAATCTTTGTAGCACACTGCTCATGATTAATGTAGAAGGGATAAAGGTGCTGTGCTAGTTGACCGTTTGCATCATACACAACTTTAACACCATACTTTTCTGCTGTTTCTTTAGAGATATTTCTATCTGTAAGCTTTGCAAAGATACCACCATGAGCATTTACATGAGGCTTGGGTGTTGGTTGTTTGATATAGTTTGTCATTGGCGTTACGTTTCCCTCGTAGTTTGAATAAAATTTGTCACAACTAAAACATTTTGCAGACCCATCAGCGTTGACAGAAACTGCATCTTTGCTACCACATTCGTGACACGGAACATGATATTTAATAAATTTACTTTGTTCTTGCATATAATTTACCCTCGTTGTTAAATAAAAAAGCCACCCTGTTTTACGAGAGTGGCTTCGATTGGAGATATGAAACGTTAATTAGTCTTCTTCGGATGAAGCTTCCTCATCAACTGTTTCTTCTTCAGACTCTACCACTGCTTCAGGAGTATCCTTCAAGAGGGATTCAAGATTACCCCTATGTGCAGAACTTGCAAAGTTTAAAGCTTCTAAAAGAACTTCCAATTGTCCTACCTTATTGATGGTAATACGAGCATTGTTTTGTAGTTCTTCGTTTTCTATTTTGTTTACATCGTAAGATGTTATACCTTCATCATTCTTAATACTTATAATCATATTAAAATTCCTCCCCATCTCCAAATGGGTCTAACTCAGCACCGTCTTGAGTTTTAAGTGCTACTAAATCAATAACTTGCATAGCTTGGAAATCCAAACCTTTGAAGCTACCATACTTGTTGTCGGTCTCCCACTCGTTGTATTGTACCTTAACACTAGAACCATTGCCTACTACGTCATCCATAGTATTCTTGTCCTTGTCAAAAAGTTTAGGTGCATTTCTTACCATGCCATTCGGACCATTAACTTTTCTTTTTATTGTTAAGGCTCTACCAACAGGTGTTTGCCCACCATTCTCATCCTTTACAGACAAGTCTTTTACCTTGAAACCACGAGCCTCAAAGCTATTTGCCACCTCATTGTCCACTACTAAATCAACTGTATACACAGGCTCAAACGTAGTGTTTGGTGTTGTCACTGAAGCCCAGTAGGCTTTTCCTTCTAATACTGCCATATAATTCCTCCTTTGGATTGGCGTTTAATTGGGGCTATTATACCCTAAGTTGTCTTGAATGTCAAGCAATATATCATCTAATGTATAACTATTTTCGTCACATATTCTTACGTTGTAAGTATCACCTGACCACCTAACTTCATAAGCTATTTTGTTTTCGTATAGTTCTTTACCATGCTCTCTTATCCATGATTCAAATTCTCTGTATTCTTCTTTTGTTAATTTTTTAAATTGTGTTTCCATTTAAACTCCTGTAAATAAATTAATTATACCTGTCAATAATACAACAGTTGCTACTGCATTTAAAACTATCAATGCCCTGTCATTCCACATTAAACCTACTAAAGTCCACATAAAACAACCTATAAAACTTAGTATTAAATCTATTTCTTGAAAGCCTTGTGCTGACCTGAAGCAGATAGCTAGTATTATAAAGCAACTTGCAATCCATTTCAAGTACCAATCAGTCTTCTTGTCTTTGTTCAACAATTATTTCTCCTGTTAATACACCAACTCCACCTGTAGCTGACTGCTCTTTCCATTTATTATTAACAGCTTCTTGTACTTTAATATCTACTTGTATTTCTCTTTCGTTTAAAGCTCCTCTCAATCCTTTCATAATCATATTAAGATTATTAATATCTGATTCTAATTCAAGATTGATAGCTTCTAAAGAAGTTATCTTCCTGTTTAAAGTTGTTATCTCATTTGCATTATTAGTAATGCCTTTATCTAACAATAGTATACTAGCGTACATAGTTAATCCAACTACCATCACTGTTATTATTTTCATTAAATATGGTTTCATTTTCCTTGCCCTCTATATTTTTTATGGTTAGCTTTAGTATTTTTATTCATAGTAGAGTAGCCAACATTACCTCTACCTTGACTTGTTCTCTTACCT
>UEXM01002750.1_pt1 | contig 12061 bp, 8 predicted proteins | sample 1796661 | NCBI WGS metagenome assembly UEXM01 (sample SAMEA4772469, study PRJEB27181) | metagenome | reverse complement strand
CTTTTTTTCTATCTGCTCTTTTGAGCAAAGATATAACCAGTTTTTTCATGCAATGGCGTACATATCTCTTTGCTCTGTATAGACTATATAACCTTTATCTTTAAGCATTGCACTTACATATTGATCATCTATGTGAGTATGTTCTAGCTTAATAAAGGTTGGCTTAAGTTCCCATGAGTAGTTGTCAAGAATATTAATTTCGTGACCTTCCGTGTCAATCTTAAGGTAATCAATAGAGTCTAAGCTATATTGCCTTATAAGATGATCTAAAGTTGTACAGGGGACATCTAGTATTTGTTTGATTAAAGGTTGGTTGCCTTCTAAATCAAACAGTCTTTCTCCTTTGTGATGATCTTGAACAATGCTAGATATACCTCTTTGCCATAAGTTTTCAGGTATATCAGTTTCCTTTGACTCGGCAAAAGATACATGACCCTTATAATCTGTGATAGCTACATTCTGCAAAAAAAGATTTTCTTTGTTAGCTACATTTGCACACATATTCTTTAAATTATTAAAGTATGTAGGAGCAGGCTCACACATTACTCCTATCCACTCACCACTTTCTATTAATGGCAGGCAGGTATCAAAATCACAAGTTCCTATTTCTATAAATGTTTTCATCTCCATTTTGGACCCTCTATCCATGCTACAAGGCTTTTTCTAGTGCCTTTTGTTACTGGTGTTACACAATGCCTTATTGGAGAAATAAATGCTAATACTGTACCCCTCTGCTTCAATTGGCTTTGTTGTGGTTGGTTGTGTTGCTTTTCAAACAAGAACTCTCCACCCTCATATTCATCAGGGTTAGATAATTGTATCGTTATACTTATCTTTCTGTCTGTCTGTCTTGGGTTAGCCCAAAAAGTATCAAAGTGCCAATCATAGAAGTCCTCTTGTTCTCCGTCATAAATAGTATATTGGATTTCATGTAGCTGATTTATTTCAACACCAAAAGCATTTCTGTTTGCTATGGTTGCATAATTCATTAATAGATCGTGGATAAAGATTGAGTTAATATCTTTTGCATCTACCCACCTGACAGTAGATCGTCTTACTTGGTTGTCTTGTTTTTTATTGGTAGAGCCTATAGTGGCATCTTCAGGCTTGTAGTATTCGCACTCAGTAATTATTCTGTCGCAGAGTTCTTTGTCTAGGGCTTGTGCCCACATTTGCCATATGGCGTTCATACAATCTCCTAACTATGAATTAAACATCATAGCATATTGAAACAAAGGGGCTAAGTGATTGCTTCTACTAATTTTAAGTCATAGGCTTGTTGTACCTGTGCTTCTTCACCTGTTGCAATATCAATATCATTTGCATTGCAATGAGAAACCAGTATTGCAATAACATCTTCTTTAGCGATTCTTGCTCTGTTTTGTACTGCATTTTTTATCCACTCATGGGTATCATTAGTTATGGTATCCATAGCTTTCTTCTCTGTGGTTGTTAATGTGATCTTATAATCCATATTTTTTCCTATATTATTTTATCCTACTAAGTGTCCTGAGAATATATTGTACTCCCTTCCTGAACCTTGCCAGCCCGGACTGGTTCCTGACTCACCAACATAAGCTTCAACATAATCACTTGCAGCTAAGTTTAATATACCAACTGCTGTAAATCTTGTATGGTAGCTTCCTGTTTTATGTGCCAAGTAATAATGTTGAATTGAACCATTTATTCTAAATGCTATCCAGTCCTGTGTTGGGTTGCTTCCTGAATCATGCGTCATAACACTAAAAGTAAAAGCATATCTACCTGCTACAGGAGCAGTGAATCTACCATTTCCTGTGTTGTAATGAGAGCCAACATTGCTTAATCCACCACCACTTGTAGTATCACAAACATAGACTTGATCATCTGTTACATAGCCATTGTTTTTAGCAACACTAAATGCACAATGATTAGGCATTGTTAGATGGGTGCCATTAAATACCATGTCGGCTTCTGCATTAGCAGTAGCACCACCTGTTGCTGTAATAACTCGGTTATTGGCGTTGTTGCTTACTGTAACTGAGCCTGTAGGTCCTGTTGGTCCTGTGCTACCAGTTGAACCAGTTTGCCCTTTCTGTCCCTTAGACCCTGTCGGTCCAGTTCCACCAGTTCCACCAGTCGGTCCGTTAGGTCCTGTCGGTCCAGTAGGTCCAGTAGCACCTGTCTGACCCTTTTGTCCTTTACTACCTGTGGGTCCAGTACCACCTGTGCTTCCTGTAGGTCCAGTACTTCCTGTTTGTCCTTTCTGACCTTTCTGTCCAGTAGGTCCTGTAGGTCCAGTATCACCTGTACCACCTGTACTTCCAGTCTGTCCTTTTTGTCCCTTCGCACCACTTGGACCAGTAGGTCCTGTGCCACCACTCGGACCAGTTGGACCAGTACCTCCGCTTGGACCAGTTGGACCAGTTCCACCATCACTACCTGTTTGACCTTTCTGCCCTTTTGAACCATCGCTACCATTGGAACCATTAGAACCTGCTTCACCTTTCTGACCTTTAGAGCCGTCTGATCCGTTAGACCCATTTGAACCATTAGATCCTGCTTGTCCTTTTTGTCCTTTACTTCCGTCTGAACCATCACTTCCATCTGAGCCTGCAGGACCACTAGGACCAGTTCCACCTGTAGCTCCTGTTTGTCCCTTTTGTCCTTTGGAACCATCTGAGCCATCACTTCCATTACTTCCGTTTGAACCTGTGGGTCCAGTTGGTCCAGTTGGTCCAGTTGGTCCAGTACTACCAGTTGTTCCTTTTTGACCTTTACTTCCATCAGAACCATTTGAGCCATTGCTACCTGCTTGACCCTTTTGACCTTTGCTACCATCAGAACCATCAGAGCCATCAGACCCATCACTACCGTTTGGACCAGTCGGACCAGTAGAACCAGTCTGTCCCTTCTGTCCTTTTTCTCCTTTTTGTCCTTTAGAACCGTCAGAGCCGTTGCTTCCGTTAGAGCCATTAGGACCAGTAGGACCAGTAGAGCCTACCTCACCTTTCTGACCTTTGCTTCCATCACTTCCGTCTGAGCCGTCGCTACCATTAGAACCACTTGGTCCTGTTGGTCCTGTTGAGCCAGTAGTTCCTTTCTGTCCTTTCTCGCCTTTCTGTCCTTTGCTACCATCTGAGCCATCTGAACCTACCGAGCCTGTTGCACCTGTTTGACCTTTCTGACCCTTTTCTCCTTTCTGACCTTTTGCACCTGTCGGACCAGTGGGACCCGTTGGACCTGTTGCGCCAGTTTGACCCTTCTGACCTTTAGCACCAGTTGAACCTGTGGGTCCTTGCAATGCTACATTTGATATTGTTCCTTTTCTTATTGCACTAGCAGAGACATCATAAACAGCAATAAGATCATCACTAGCAAAGCTTGTTTCAGCAGTTTGCCCTGAGACAACATCACCTACCACGCTTCCTTCTAAATTAGCTACTAGGGTTGCTGTAGCGTAATTAGTGCCACCTGTATTTACTGTGGTTGTGGGTTCGTTCTCTAGTAGATGGAATAGCTTATATTTAGCGTCTGTTTGATCTCTAAATAAACCAGTAAATTGATTTGTTCCTGATAGCCTGTATTGTCCGTAGAAACCTATGTCTAATGAGTTGGCAGTATTGTCTTTAGCTAACTTTATTAATGAGTCCGTTACATGAAGTTCGCTTGTATCTACTGTAGTAGTAGTTCCGTTTACAGTTAGATCTCCTGAGATAGTTACATCATCAGGCAAGCCTATTGTTACTGTGGCATTTTCACTACCTGAACCTGATACAGTTATTTCATTGGTAGTTCCACTAATACCACCAACATAGTTTCCTGTTGTGTCTGTTCCTAAAGCTACTGAGTTTGCTTGTATAGTTGTACTTATAGATATACCTGCCGAGCCGTCAAAGTTCGCTGTACCTACAACATCACCTGATAGTGCTATTGCTCTAGCTGTAGCTAATGCTGTAGCTGTTCCTGCATTTCCACTTGTGTCTTGATTTCCTGTTGTGTTTACACCTGCAAGGTTAATATTAGCTGAGCCATCAAAAGATACCCCACCTATTGTTCTTGCTGTTTCTAATGCTGTTGCCGTAGAAGCATTGCCTGTTAAAGCACCTGTGAATGATGTTGCTGTAACACCACCTGTTACTGTTACACCGTTTGCAGTCGTTTCTAATTTTTTAGAATTATCGTGGTATAAATCTACTGAACCATCTTTAGTTGCAACAACCATATTCTCAGAACCAGTCATCATCTTGACACTTGTGCCATTTGTTCTGAGGATTAGATTGCCGTCTGATACATCATCAATAAAGCTATCAGTTGCATCATGGTACATTTGGAGATTACCACCAGTATCATTGCCAACAATAACTTTTTTGTTATCTCCTAGTTGAATATCAACGAAAGATGAAATTCTTTCAGAAGAAGCAAGCAGAAAATATGAATTAGCAGTTGAGCCTGCGCCCATAGCCAAGCCACCTATTAATTGTGTAAATTGACCAAATTGAGTTCCATTATCTTTTAAGAAAATATCCCCACCATCAGCATCAAGGATAATATCCCCACCTGCATCTACGGTTAGATCACCTGCATCTGATATGGTTGAGTCATTAATTGTTATGTCATCTACTGTTAGGGTTGTCAGTGTTCCTAAACTTGTAATGTTAGGTTGTGCTGCAGTTGTTACTGTTGCTGCTGTTCCTGAAACATTACCAGTTACATTACCTGTTAGATCACCCTCAAATATTGTTCCGTTAAGTAGTTTTAAGGCACTAGATTTAAGTCTAGCAAGAATGGTTGAACTGCCTGCCTTTTGTGCTGCAAATTCTATGATTCCATCTTCGCTTCCATTGGAAGCATCATCAATCTTACCTGTGATCTTGGAATATACAGTGCTTGCACCATTATCATTCTCACCCTTAAACTTGATCTGTCCCAAGTAATCTGCATCAGCAGGGGAAGCACTATCCCTAACTAGGTTGATTATTGGACCTGCTGACGAACCTGTGTCAGTAGAGGTCATTGTTACATCACCTGATGTGTTGAGAGATGTAAGAGTTCCTACGCTTGTTATGTTTGTTTGAGCTGCAGTAGATAGTGTTCCTGCTAGTGTGGTAGCTGTAAGAGTTCCAGTTATATCCACTCCACCACTAGTTGTTTCTAGTTTTAGTGAACCTGCATGATATAACTTAGATGCACCACCATCTATTGCTATAATCATGTTTTGAGAATCGGCAGCGTTATTAACTACAAAATTAGTTGCATTAATTGTTAGGTTTCCTGTACCTGCATCTTTTATAAAGCTAGTTGAACCATCATGATAAATCTGTAAATCTGAACCTGCACCAAAGATAGCCTTATCATTATCGGCAAATAATATGTCGCTACCATTAGAAGCTAGATCACCACCTAGTTGTGGTGTTGTGTCCTCTACAACATTGTTTATTGATACAGCTTGTGCCCTTGCATCCGTGTAATATAAGTTGCTTGAACCCTCTCCTATATCGTCAGTGTCTAAAGTTAAAGAACCACCAAGTGCCAATGAATTAGAATTAATAGTTACGCTTGAATTTGCTAATTTAGCGTTCGCAATAGAACCACCTAGCATAGCGTTAGTGATACCGCTTGCTTTGACTCTTAGGGCATCAGAATTTATTTCTATAGAAGAATCATCTACGCCTACGGCTAAAGTAACATCACCTGCAGTACCACCACCAGTTAAACCATTGCCTGCTACAACAGAAGTTATATCAGCACTATTGGTGTTCGCTATTGTTAATGTTCCTGCAGTATCATCATAAGTAAGACTTATATTTGCGCCTGCTGTAAGAAGCGTATTGACCTGATCGTCTACTCTTTCAGCAGTGTAGTAAATATTTGTTGAGCCTTCTCCAATATCATCAGTGTCAAGAGTAATGTTTGCTGAACCGTTAAAGCTAACTCCTGATATTGTTCTTGCATTTTGTAAGGTTGTGGCTGTGCTTGCATTACCAACTAATGCACTTGTAACCTGATTGAATTGAACATTGTCTCCTGTACCTACAGCTTGCCCTATAGCGAATGTTACACCATTGCCTGAAGCTGAAGCTGTTACACCAGTACCACCAAGCAAAGATAAAGTCTCACTATCAAGATCAATAGCAATAGTTGATGAGCCGTCAGATATGTCTAGGTCTTGAGCAGTAACTTGCGAATCTACATAGGTCTTAATAGCTTTTGCAGAAGCTATAGTGGTATCTGTTCCTGCTACGCTTGATAGATCGGTGTCTAATACTCCTGACTTAAGGTTATCTACCTCTATGTTACTTACAGTATTATTATCTACATCAATAGTTTTATTGGTAAGTGTTTGTGAGCCTGCAAGAGTCGCTACAGTTGCATCTATAGCAAAAGTAACAGTATTTGTATTGGCTGTAGATGTAAGACCTGTACCACCTGCTAATGTTAAGGTTTCGCTATCTAGATCTATAGCAATATCATTTGAGCCATCAGAAACATCTAAGTCTTGTGCTGTTACATTAGTATCAACATAGTTTTTTACTGCAGCACTGGTTGGTAAAGATGTGTCATTATCGCTAGAAGCAATACCCTCTGATTCAGTAACAATGGCTGATGCTTTAAAATTATCTACCTCTACATTAGATAGTGTGTTGTTATCAATATCTAAGGTTTTATTTGTAAGGGTTTGCGAACCAGTAAGTGTGGCTACAGTTCCATCAATCGCAAATGTAACTCCGTTTCCACTAGCTGTTGAGGTTAATCCAGTTCCACCTAGTAGTGATAATGTCTCAGAGTCTAAGTCTATAGATATTGAACTACTACCATCGCTTATATCTAAGTCCTCAGCAGTAAGTTGTGTGTCTACATAGGTTTTGATTGCCTTAGCTGAAGCAAGGGTTGTATCGGTTGCGGCAACACTGCTTAGATCAGTGTCAAGTACACCTGACTTAAGATTGTCAACTTCTATGTTTGTAAGTGTGTTGTTATCAAGGTCTATAGATTTATTAGTAAGAACTTGAGAACCACTTAATGTAGCTACGGTGTTATCTATCGCAAAGGTAAAACCACTGCCACTTGCAGTTGAATCAATACCAGTGCCACCTAATAAAGAAAGCGTTTGTGAATCTAGGTCTATTGCTATGGCACTAGAACCGTCAGACAGGTCTAAATCTTGTGCTGTTATTTGTGCATCTACATAAGCTTTTATAGATTGCTGTGATGCAACTTTTGTAGCTGAATCAGAGGACATATTATCCTCATCTAAAAATGCTGAACCTGAAAGAGTGCCGTTTAATACAGGGCTTGTAAGTGTTTTATTTGTTAAGGTTGATGTTGTTCCTGAAATATAAGTGTCTAGCCTTGTTACAGCTACCTGCTTCATTGACCCATTATCATTAACAATGATTTGATCTGCATCTACTATCACTACAGATGATGCTGTAGCATCCCCATCAAGTATATTTAGTTCTGCACCTGTTGTTGTTACGGTTGTTGAATCATTAACTTTAGGTGAATTTATTACTGGTGCAGTAAGTGTCTTATTTGTTAGTGTCTGAGAGCCTGTAAGCGTTGCTACGCTACTATCTATAGCAATAGTTATGTTATTACCACTTAGGCTAGAAGTTAGCCCTGTACCCCCTAAGATTCCTAAAGTTTCTGAGTTTAAAGTTATTGCACCATTGCTTGTGCCATCAGTTATGGCTAATTCTTGAGCGGCTACGTTGGTATCTACATAAGCCTTGATAGATTGTTGAGTAGCAAGCTTAGTGGCACTATCACTAGCCATATTATCTTCATCAGCAATATCTGTAATGGTAACTGCGCCAACACCTTTAAAACTATCAACTTCTAATGCACCTGTGATTCCTACATTGCCAGTTATAGCAACTGTAGTTGTTATAAGGTTGATTGCAGTATCAGCACGGAGATCTAAGTTGCCGTCTGAAGGAGAATTAAGGTATATGGCGTTATCTCTGAAGATTACACGATCTGTTGTAGAGAGTTGTAGATTTGTACCACCTGATGTATTTCCTTGTGCTAATACCTCTGATAGTGAGTCAACAGTAGCTACCTTAGAATCTACATAAGCTTTTATACTGCTTTGTGTTGCTAGAGCAGTTTGACTGTTTGTAGCTTGATCATCTTCATTAAGAATGGTTGTAACAGTAGATTCACTACCGCCAAGTTGTAAATTAAAAAGTTTGGTTGTAAGGCTAGTTAGATTGGTTGATGCATTCCATTCAAGATTAGCATGGTCGTACATGAATACCGCACCTGTTGCAGATATTTGACTTTGCTCAACATCTCTCTGCATGATGACACTTGGACCAGGAATGCCTTGTGTACCTACCGTTGTAATAGTTATACCATTCGCAGAGGTTATCTCTATCTGATTAGTGGTATCGGTATTGTTAATTGTTATGGAGTCAATAGAACTCATCTGCTTATATTTCTCCTTATGCTATAAGTGCCCTCTATAAGCCTTGTTACGACATTGCCTGTTGTAATTTCTAAATCAAAAACACCATCTGCAGCCGTAAGTGCTGCAGTATCGGTTGCTGATACTGTAATTGTGATTGTTCCTGCTACACCACCAAAAACCATTCTTCCGTTGGTGGTTGATATATCTAATACTATGGTGGAAGCATCAGGGTTTTCTCTGAGTTGCATTAAGCCACTAGAGTAGCCTGATAAATTGATTACTGCGCCTGCTGAATCCTTAAGTGTAAGAACCTGCCCAAATGTAGCACCCTGCTCTATGATAAAATGATGATAACCTGCACTCATTAAAACTTCCTATAAATTGCATGGTATCTACCATTTCAAAGCATCTGCTCGTTTAACTATAACAAAGAATTTAACTTGATGCTTTCTTTGTTGTTTTCTTTTTAGTAGTTTTCTTTTTTGCAGTTGTTTTCTTAGGAGCCTTTCCACCTTCCCATGCTTCATTCACATCAGGGGTGCTTAGATCATCACCTATAAGTTGACCCTTATCGTTTCTTGCTCTTTTGACTTTTACTTCTGCTTCTACTGCTACAGCTTCATCTACTGCATCTACTTTAACTTCCATTGCCCAACCGTTCTCAACAAAGGCTTCCATGACTTCATCTTGCCATGTACCTGCTGATTTCACGATTTCGTTTGCGGTGTAAAGTTTAACCTCAGTTCCTTTTTCATTAGCCGAAGCAGGCTTAGGAACGATTATTTTATATGTCTTTGCCATAATTTCTACCTAGAAAGATGGGGGGATTTGACTCCCCCCAAAGTTTGCTCAATTAAGCGTTGTGCTTAACGTTTGATTTAGGAGCGACACGAGGTCTGCTCTTTACAATCATTCCGCTAATAGGAGTACCATTAGAGTGTGTACCGTTCTTAGCCAGTACCAATCTCACATAGCGCTTCCCACCAACATAGCCAAGCTGCCATTGATCACCTGCAGTCCCTGGGTCACCCCCAGTAGTACCGTCAAGCTTCAACCAAATACCACCTGCAGCAATAGTTCCGTTGATAACATCAGCCTGTACACAATCAGTGTAAGTTGAGTCGTCATCGGAATGCTCTAGTGATATTTCAAAGTAAACAGATCCTGAAAGTGTATCACCCTCAGCACCTACGCTTACTACAGCAGTAGCCTCTTCAAAGCCTTTAAGGTCAATACCTGTGCCGTTAGCGGCCGCAGTTTTGACAGCATTGATAATTGAGTTACCTATAACAATATTATGTGTTAAATCTTGCATAGTTTACTCCTTAAGTAGAACATTTAAGTTTATTGATAGCTTCTTTCTGAATCACTTGACCACCAACACGCTTTCTAGCAATGTATCTAACATTACCAGTTGTAGCTTGTGTAAATGGGTCGCGTAATACAGCTAGATTTACTCTATCAACGATCATATAGGCTCTTCTGAAATCACCAAAAGCCACAGGAAAAGCATTAGCTGCTTCACTTGGCATATCAGTAGCTTCAACGTATGGGTGTCCAAGAATGGTGTTAACCATGTTGCCACCTAGCATCATTCCTGTTTGGAACACATACTGACCTGCAGTATCTTTTAATTTTCTGATAGAAGCTAAAGTAGTTCTATTGAAAACGAAAGTACCGTTTCTTGTGTAGTCAGCTTTAATGTTGTGTACCAATGAAATGAGTCCATCAGCCGTTATAGCATCAGCAGTTCCTGAATTGACATGTCCTACACCTGAGTGGTCCATGAATCCATGAGGTTTGCCTACTGCGTCACCTGAAACAAATGCAGTTCCCTCAGCTTTTGCAAATTGCTCTGCAAACTCTGATTGCATCTCTGCTTCTAAGTCAAACACTGTATCCTCTAAGTCTTGCTCAGAAATATCTACCAATGCATACATTTCGTGTGCAGGTAGTTCTTCTAAACCGACTGTATATCCAGTAGTTTCACTTCTAGTGCCACTTTCAGCGACCCACTGTGCTGCAAATTGTCCATCTCTTTTTGGGATTTGGATGCTTCTTGAAGCTGTGGAACGAACTCTAGCAATACTTCTGATAGGTGAAATTTCAGTTACAGTTTTTAGTAACTCTCTCACATATTCAGGTGGTGCTAAATATCCGCCTGTTGAGTCATTGCTGACAGTTAATGCTTTTTTCTCATCAGGTTGTAGACCTTCCAGTCCTTTCCTGCAATATTGATCAAAAGCGTTGAGATACTCATCAACTTGCTTAGATTCAAAGCCTGAGTCTGGTCTAGTGACCATAGTCTCAATCTTAGAAACTTGCTCCTTGATTTGTTCAGCGTTGGCTTCTGCAGTTGTCAACTTCTGATTCATATCCTCATAAGAATCCAATTTGGCTTCTATTTGAGATAATTTCTCATCGTTGTATGCAGTGCTTTCGCCTTTCTCAATGTTATCCAGTCTCTCGTCATTAACTTTTTTAAATTCTGCAAAAGTTTGACCAAGATCTGAAATAGCGTTTTTTATATCTTCCGACATAATTTACTCCTATTAAGATTTTAAGGTTAAAGTTAGTTCTTTGATGGCGTCTACCAGTTCAGCACTTTCATCAACCTCTCGTTGATCAAAACACTTAGTTACTGCTTTTGCAGCAACCTTTGCTTCTGAACGAGATAAATTGAATGCATCACGCAGTCCGTTCTCCCATTCCCTAATGGAGTACTGTTCACCTTTTACCGATCTAACAGTTGCCTGCGGATTCATCGGGAAAGTTACTAGGGACACTTCCATTAAATCTACTTCTTTAATAATACGTTTTCCACCACGCTTATCATAAGAAACTTCTTTTGGGTTTACTCTAAAGCCTATTGATAGACCATCTAAAGCACCCATTTTAAGTAATTCGTAGGCTTCTGCACCTGCTTGAGTTTTAAGAGCCAGTCTGCCCTTAACAACTAAGCCGTGTTCATCCTCTTTGATTTCATCAAATACACCAATAGGCATATCTGATTTATGTTGATATAAAAGTTTTACACCTTTTGCTTTTCTTCTTCTAAGAGATTTTGCAAAAGCGCCACTCTCTATAACATCATTGCCTAGATCTTTGTTACCAAATACAGATCCATAACCTTCAAACTCACCATACTCTTTGTTTTCCTCATCATCATCTTCGTATGCCTTGAGTTCTGATTTGACTTCTACAATATCTTTTAGATCTTCGTCAGTTTCTAGTACCTCATCACTATCTTTTTTAGGTTTTGGCTTATATCCTGAAACCTCATCACCAGTAAGCTTTGTGTATTCTTCGTGTGTTTTGCATGGCATAAAGACTTTATTGCCATCTTCATCATGTGAATGTGAGCCGACACATCCTATTTTTCTTGCTCTTGCGTTTGCTTCTATTGGATTATCAAATACATCTTTGCGTATTTCTTCCTTTTCTTCATTCTCTATAGAATCTTCTTTATAAGAATCGTACTCGTTAGTACAGACAGCTAGGCGTTGATCTGAATCGGTATATTCACTCGTCATAGTGTCATCTCCCATGCATCTTTTTAAAAAGTCTTGCCTGCTTTCAGAACTTGTAGGTTTTGGAATAGGCATATCCACATATAGTACATAAAGGGTAGGACAAGCACAAGATATAGAAGAAATAAATAAATAT
>UEXM01002749.1_pt1 | contig 12062 bp, 12 predicted proteins | sample 1796661 | NCBI WGS metagenome assembly UEXM01 (sample SAMEA4772469, study PRJEB27181) | metagenome | reverse complement strand
CACCCTGCAGGCACTGGCTGCCATACAGGTGCTGCAGGGCAAGCCTCTGCCCGCCAGCCTGCGGTTGTTTGACGGCCGAACCCTGTCCTGGCGGGAAATGCGTTTCCATAAAGACCCGGCTTGCCCTGTGTGCTCCCGGCAGTAGTCGGTAAGGCAGGAGCGAGTTTCGAGACGCGAGTCCCGAAGGGCAAACCCCCTCGCCAACCCAGGTTTTCGCTCCTCGCTCCTCGCTCCTCGCTCCTCGCTCCTCGAAACTAGAAGCCAGAAGCTAGAAACGTCCCGTTTGCCACTTACACAGCGACACTGTTTCCCCTGTCAGCCCGGGCGTAGGCTTGAAAGTAGTCTATTGCGGAGGCTGTGGTGAGCGAGACACAAGCCCGACTGGCGTCCCTGCCCCTGTTTGCGGATCTTCCTGATGCGGCTGTCGCCGCCCTGGCCGATCTGGCAGAACCTGTCTCCCTGCCGGTGGGGGAGGTGCTGTGCCAGGCCGGCGATACCCCGCGCTGGTGGTTCGTGCTGTTGAACGGGCGTCTGCAGAAAACGGTGGCGGACACCTCTACGCTGATCGATCCCGGTGCCCTGATCGGTGCCAGTGAGCTGCTCGGCCATCACCCTTTTGCGCAGGATATTCTGGTTCTGCGTGACAGCGTGTTGCTGCGTTTCCCCGCCGAGGCGCTGGAGCCTTTCCTGCTGGATCACCCGCCGGTATTGCTGGCCTTGAGTCGTTACTTGCTGCGCCAGCAGGCAACGTCACGACCCGATCATGCTGCCCGTCAGGGAACCCTGGCTCTGGTGCCGGCCAGCCCCGGGGTGCCGGCTGCCACTCTGGGGGAGGAGCTGGTGGGGCGGCTGGGTGGTTGGCCTCGAGCGCGGATGGTCACCGAGGCCCATGTGCTGGCGGATCTGGGGCTGAACAGTCTGGCCGCAGACAGTGACAGCGAGCAGCGACTGGAAACCTATCTGCATCGTCTGGAGGCGGCCCATCCGCATCTGGTTTATGTGGCCGACCAAGGGCAGGGGGTCTGGGCAGAGCGGTGCCTGCGCCACGGTGATCGGGTGCTGATGCTGGTGGAAGCCGGTGCAGAGCCTCGGCCGGTGCCGGCCCTTGCCCGGTTGCCGGGCCCGTTGCTGGCGCCGCTGGAACTGGTGCTGTTGTGTGCTCGCGGTGACAGTTCTACGCATACCCGTGCCTGGCGGGAACAGCTGAAAGCGCGCAGTCATTACTATGTGCAGCCCTGGTATGGACCGGATCTGGATGCTCTGGCCCGGCAGATCACAGGTCGCGGTCTGGGCCTGGTGCTGGGTGGCGGCGGCGCCCGGGGCTTTGCCCATATCGGCTTGATCCGGGCGCTGGAGCAGTTGCAGATGCCGGTGGATGTGATGGGCGGCACCAGCATGGGGGCTTTTGTCTCGGCCTTGCTGGCCTGCGGGTTCAGTGCAGTGGAAATGATGCAGGTGGCCAGGGATACCTTTGTCAGCCGCAATTACCTCAATGACTACACGCTGCCGCGGGTATCCCTGATTCGTGGTCGCAAATTCCACCAGCGCCTGCAGTCGGTATTTGGCGAGCGCACCATCGAATCCCTGTGGCGAAGCTATTTCTGTGTCTCCAGTAATCTGTCCAGCGGGGAAGCGGTGGTGCATGAATTCGGCAGCCTGGCCACCTGGGTGGGGACCAGCATGTGTGTGCCCGGGGTGGCACCGCCGGTGCTGTTTGAAGGGGAGCTGTTGTGCGATGGCGGGGTGGTGGACAACCTGCCCACGGACGTGATGCAGGCCATGGAGCGCGGTGCCATCATCGCCTCCAGTGTCAGTGCCCAGAGCGATATCGCGCTGGAGGAGATGAAATCCAGCCTGCCGGATCCGGGGGCGCTGCTGCGCCGCCAGCGTGGTGCCAGCTGGCCCGGTTTCGGCGAGATTCTGCTACGTACTGCCACCCTCAACAGTGACACCGTGGTCTACCCGGCGTCGGTGGCGCGCTCCGATGTATGCCTGCATATGCCGGTGACCGACGTGAACATGTTCGACTGGAAGGCGCTGGATATGCTGGTGGAGCGCGGCTATCAGCATGCCTTGCAGGTACTGGAGCCGCTGCGGGACGAGTTGCTGGGGGAAAGCAATTGATAATTGAGAATGGATAATTGATAACGGTGCGATCAACGCCGTGACGGGTTTCAACGCGCAAGTTGCGTAGGGTGCACTGAGCCTAAGCGAACTGCACCATCTTCACCTCCGACATGGTGCAGTTCGCTTAGGCTCAGTGCACCCTACGCAGAATGGAAGGTATCGATGGCGTCAGGCGAATAACGCCTGTAGGCCATGGTCTTCAGCCAGCGTTACCAGCCGTTGTCGTAGCGCCGGGTCCACCTTGCCGTAGTCATCAATGATGTGGGCGATGTCCTGCTGGCGCGGTTCGGGCAGGTGCTGGGCTACCCGGACCAGGGCGGGCCATTGTTCCGTGGTTAGTGCCGCTTCCATGGCCCTGCTGATGGCAGCCCGGTCCAGTATGGCGGCCTGATTTCCCACTTCCCGGAGCAGTGCCGGTCCCATCATCGCCACCAGCGGCAATAGCCGGCTCCATAGACCATGCTGGTCGGCGGCGGCGATGATATGGCCGAGTATTTCGGGTTGTTGCTGCAGCACGGGTAATTCCAGCAGCCGTTGCTGGGTGGCAGGGGACAGTTCGGCAATCACCGGAATCAGGTCTGGCCAGAGCCGGTGCGCCTCGGCTACCTGAATAATCCTGTCCAGCACGGTGGCGGGCTGGTTGGCCACCAGGTCGCCGAGCTGGTGTTTCAGTTCGTAGCCCAGGTTGCCGAGCAAGGCGATCACTTCCAGCATCAGGTCATTGTCTGGGTCCGTGGCGAGCAGCACGGCCCGGGCCAGCCGTTCCCGGGGCAGTAGGCGCACCAGGTGGTCCAAGCGGGTGCGTGACTCCATGAACAGGGCGATGCGCAGCAGGTGGCCATCATCGGCTACCGCATCCATGACGGCCCGGGTGGCGTCGTCGTCCAGGGCGTCGGCTACCCGGCCCAGTAGCATGAAAGCGCCTTCATCTATCAGGGTCAGGGCGGTGTCCACCAGCAGAGTCGGGGGCAGTTCGCGAATCAGCTCGCGGCTGCGTTGCGGGTCCAGATGCTGACAAACCCTGGCAAGAAAGGGGGCGGGTAGACGCCGGGCGATGGCTGCGCCTCGATGGGATGGCATTTGCGTGGCAATACGCGCGGTGAGCAATGGCCCTGCTCGGCGCGCCAGGGCCGCCATCAGCGGGGGCGGAACCAGCGAAGTCCATTGCGCCCAGCGGTGAAACCGACTGCGATCGGAGGCAAAGCATTTTTCCTCACAGAGGTGGCGCAGCTGGCGAAGGGCTTCCGGTGGGTAGGCCGTCAGGTCGGCCAGTGCCGATGCCGGCTGGTCCAGCAGGATCGACAGCTTGCGCACTTCTATCTGGCTGGCCAGCATGCTCAGCCCTCCTGGTCGGAAGCCGGTCCCAGCAGCGGATGCAGGAAGCGGGGCAGGGCAGCGCGCAGGGCCTGTTCGTGGGCCTGGCGTTGCCGTTGCAGGCAGGCCTCAATCAGGATCGTCAACTGTTGCTGGCGGTCCCTGTCCAGCGATGCCAATTCCGCCAATGTGGTCGGCGGGCAGCCCAGCGTGTCCGCCAGAGAGCCGGGATCATTACTCGGCGGGTGGTGACGTTTCACCTGGATCATCCTGGCGGCTGGAAGGGGATTGCGGTGTGGTAACGGTTTGCTGCTCTGGCTCCAGCGTAAAGCCGGGCTGGGTGATCTCGGGCTGGGAGTCAGACAGGAAATAGACTGCCACCAGAATCAGCAGGCAGATAATGATGGCGATGGAGAGAATATGGCGCATGATCGGGACCTCCCTGGCTGAGGACGAGAAGGTCGGCCTTGCGAGAAGTTGTGCGGGCCAACCTCTGTCCTTCCAATATAGGCCCCTTTTCCGGGAGGGACAATATAGGGCCTCACTGGCTCAGGCGGACAGCTGGACCACCTGATTATTCAGATCGGTGACCTGCCGTGCCATGTCGGTAAGCAGGCTGTGGATCATGCCCGGGTTGGTGCGGATCAGGTCCTTGAATTGATGCTTGGGCACCTTGACCACGGAGCAGCGGCGTTTTGCCCTCACCGTGGCGCTGCGCGGGGAGTGGGTAAGCAGGGCGATGGCGCCGAGGACTTCGCCTTCACTGACATGGCCCACGACCACATCGTCCACCAGCACATCCGCCTGACCTTCGAACAGGCTGAAGACATAATCCGCCGGTTCCCCCTGACGGATGATCACGTCGCCGGGTTCGAAATAGGCAAAGCCCGGGGTGGTATGGCTTTCTTCCGGCACGTAGGCCGCCAGCAGGCGTAGCAGCATGGCTTGCTGGATGGTGAGGATGCGTGTCCACAGCCGCGCCAGTTGTTCATCGGCCAGGGCAGCTTCCACCAGTTTTACGGTGGGGTAGGCGGCCAGTAACACCGCGCTCTCTGCGTAGTAGGTGACCTCGTCGCTGCCCGCGTCCGGGAGAATCATGTCCCCCTCGTCCCAGGTAAACAGCTTGCGTGTCTGGCAGCGCATGCCCAGCATGCCGCCTTTCACCACATAGGTAGTGTCGGCACACATGCCTTGCTTGAAGGCATCCTCGGTGGGGGCCAGAGGGAATGACTGGGGTTGCAGCGGGAGCTGCCCGATAAATTCATCGACCAGACGTTTGTACATGCGGGTCAGGGCGGAAAAGCCGCCGCTGGCTTCGGCCACGGAAATCATGCAGTGCCTCAACAAGCTCAGGTTTTTGCCTGAGTATGCAGCAAGAAGCGGCTACGAAACAGGGGTGAGTTGGCAGTTGCAGGGGGTGATGGTTTTGTTGCGTGGCCAGGGTGCAAGTCGCTGTGTGATCTGCACCCTGTCGTCATTACCTCAGTAGTCCCGTTCGCGGGGGCCGAATTGCGGCTTTTCCTTTTTCTGGCCCGCCTGCAGGGCACGACGATAATTCTTGCCGCGCAGCAGCTTGAATTGCAGCTTGCTTTCGGTATCGAAAGCCTGGGCTTCCGGCACGTTCCAGGTTTGCTGAAACAGGGCCTTGGCAGCACTGATGCCATCCGGGGAGCGGGTCTTGATGGCCTCGGCCAGTTGCTCGGCTTCCGCCAGTGGGTCGTCGGCAACCCGGGTCACCAGGTTAAGGGCCTTGGCTTCGTCGCCCTTGAACAGTCGGCCGGTCATGGTCAATTCCTTGGCCACATCCATGGGGACCAGTTCGCGCAGGGTGACACTGCCGGTCATGTCCGGGATCAGCCCCCACTTGATTTCCATGATCGACATTTCGCAGTCCGGGGTGCTGATACGGAAATCCGCCGCCAGGGCGATCTGCATGCCGCCGCCGTAGCAGTAACCATGCAGTACCGTGATCACCGGAATGGGGAGTTCGCGCCAGCACCAGCAGACTTCCTGAAACAGGTTGGTTTTCTTGACGCCGTATTTGGTAAAACCTTTCAGTAATTTCAGCGGTTGTTTCATCACCGTGCCGAAATCCAGCCCGGCACAAAATGCCTTGCCTTCGCCCTGCATGATGACCACGCGCAGGCTCTTGTCCTTGCGTACGGCTTTGGCAGCTTCCACCAGCCCTTCCATCATGGCGAAATCCAGGCCGTTGTATTTGTCGGCGCGGCTCAAAGTGACATAAGCAATGTCATTTTTCTTTTCCAGGGTAACGCGGTTCTGGAAGGTGGTGGTCATATAGCCTCCGGCTGGCTGGTACGCCGCATGCTCCACGCCAGCACGCAAAAAGCGTGATGCGTGGAGCGTGTGGGAGTGATGCGTTATTGCAGTTTTTTCTGCAATAACTGGTTCAATTGCTGCGGGTTTGCTTTGCCCTGTGTTGCCTTCATTGCCTGGCCAACAAAGAAACCGATTTTTTTCTTTTTCTTGGCGTCGTCAGAGTTGCGGTAATCCTCAACCTGGGGGGCGTTGCTGGCGATGATGTCATCGACGATTTTTTCCAGCTCGCCGCTGTCGCTCATCTGCTTGAGGCCCTTGGCTTCAATGATGGCATCCGGGTCACCTTCGCCGGCCCAGCAGGCTTCGAATACCTGCTTGGCAATTTTGGAACTGATGGTGCCGTCCTTGAGACGGGCGATCAGCTGGCCCAGTTGTTCAGCGGAGACCGGGCTGTCGCTGATCGCTTTTTCTTCCGCGTTCAACCTGGCGGCCATTTCACCCATCACCCAGTTGGCTGCCAGCTTGGCGTCGCCGCCCGCTTTGCTAACTGCTTCAAAGAAGGTGGCGGTAGCGACCGAGCCGGACAGCAAATCGGCGTCGTACTCGGACAACTGATAGTCGTCCATGAAACGTGCCTTGCGTGCATTGGGCAGTTCCGGCATGGCGGCTTTCAGTTCCTCGAGATCGGCGTCGGTAATGGCTACCGGCAGCAGATCCGGGCAGGGGAAGTAGCGGTAGTCGTTGGCGTCTTCCTTGCTGCGCATGGAGCGGGCGGTGTGCGTGTCGCCATTATAGAGACGCGTCTCCTGCACGATTTTGCCGCCGTCTTCGAGCACATCGATCTGTCGTTCCACTTCCAGGGCAATGGCTTTTTCCATGAAGCGGAAAGAGTTGAGGTTTTTGGTTTCGGTGCGAGTGCCCAGTTCATCGCCGGGTTTGCGGATGGACACGTTCACATCGAAACGCATGTTGCCCTGGGACATGTCGCCATCACAGATGCCGATGGAAGTCACAATCGCATGCAGTTTGCGGGCAAAGGCCACGGCTTCTTCGGCGTTGGACATGTCCGGTTCGGTGACCACTTCAATCAGTGGCGTGCCGGCCCGGTTCAAGTCGATGCCGGTCATGCCATGGAAGTCTTCGTGCAGGGATTTTCCTGCGTCTTCTTCCAGATGTGCGTGGTGGATGCGCACATCTTTCTTTTCACCGCTTTCCAGCTGAATTTCCACCACGCCAGCACCGACAATGGGCTCGGCTAGCTGAGTGGTTTGATACCCTTTCGGAAGATCCGGATAAAAATAATTTTTTCGTTCAAACACACTGTGACGGCAGATGTCCGCATTGATGGCCAGGCCGAACAGTGCGGCTTTGCGCACTGCTTCCTTGTTCACCACCGGCAGGGTGCCGGGCATGCCCAGGTCTACCAATGATGCCTGGGTATTCGGCTCGGCGCCGGTGGACAGTTTGCTGCCTGAAAACAGTTTGCTGACGGTATTAAGCTGGACATGAATTTCCAGACCAATCACGACTTCCCAACTCATTGGTCACCTCCAAACGTGGGTGCCTGTTTATGCCAGTCGGTGGCCTGCTGATATTTGTGCGCCACGTTGAGGATTTGCCCTTCCCGAAAATAGTTACCGATCACCTGGGTGCCGGTGGGCAGGCCGTTGATAAAGCCGGTGGGCATGGACAGGGCCGGCAGGCCCGCCAGGTTAACGCCGATGGTGAACACGTCGGCCATGTACATGCTTACCGGGTCGTCTTTCTTGGCGCCCAGTTTGAAGGCGGTTTCCGGGGCGGTGGGTCCCATCAAAACGTCCACTTTTTCGAAGGCGCGTGCGAAGTCATCACGGATCAAGCGACGGACCTGCTGGGCGCGACGGTAGTAAGCGTCGTAGTAACCGGCGGACAGGGCGTAAGCACCGACTAGAATGCGGCGCTTCACTTCATCACCGAACCCTTCGGAGCGGGAGCGTTTGTACAGGTCTTCCAGATCTTTCGGGTCGTCACAGCGGTGGCCGAAACGCACGCCGTCGAATCGGCTCAAATTGGAGCTGGCTTCTGCCGGGGCGATCACGTAGTAGGCCGGTACTGACAGCTTGATGCTGGGCAGTGATACAGAGACGACCTTGGCGCCCAGTTTTTCCAGTTCGCGAATCGCGGCGCGGCTGTTGTCGGCGATGGCGCCATCCAGGGTGTCCGGGAAGAATTCTTCCGGGATGCCGATGGTCAGGCCACTGATGTCGTTGTTCAGGGCGCCCAGATAGTCATCCACCTTTTCATTGAGACTGGTGGAGTCACGATGGTCGTGACCGGCCATGGCCTGCAGCATCAGGGCACAGTCTTCGGCGCTCTGGGCCATGGGCCCGGCCTGGTCCAGGCTGGAGGCGAAGGCGATCATGCCCCAGCGGGACACGCGGCCGTAGGTGGGCTTGAGGCCGGTGATGTTGTTCAGGGCCGCTGGCTGGCGGATGGAGCCGCCGGTGTCAGTGCCAGTAGCGCCAGGGGCCAGACGGGCGCCCAGACAGGCCGCCGCACCGCCGGAGGAGCCGCCGGGCACCCGTTCCAGATTCCAGGGGTTCTTCACCGGGCCGTAGTAGCTGGTTTCGTTGGAGGAGCCCATGGCGAACTCGTCCATGTTGGTCTTGCCCAGCATTACCGCGCCTTCGGCGGCCATCTTTTCCACCACGGTGGCGGTGTAGGGGGCAATAAAGGAATCCAGCATCTTCGAGCCGCAGCTGGTGCGCACGCCCTCGGTGCAGAAGATGTCCTTGTGGGCGATCGGCAGGCCGGTGAGCAGGCCGCCATTGCCAGCCGCGAGGGCAGTATCGGCTGCATCCGCCTGGGCCAGGGCCTGTTCGGCGGTCACGGTAATAAAGCTGTTCAGCTCGCCGTCGTGCTGCTGAATGCGGGCCAGGAAATGCTCGGTGAGCTCCCGGGAGGAGAAGTCCCCGGCAGCCAGACCGGCTTTGAGTTCTGTCAGTGTCTTGTTGTGCATGGCGTTGCTCATCACCTGTTTACTCAATCACCCGGGGAACCAGGAAACAGCCGTCTTCGGCAGCGGGGGCGATGTCCAGTGCCTTGTCGCGCACGTTGGGCTCGCTGACTTCGTCTTCACGCAGGGGCTGGGTGACGTCCAGCGGGTGGGCCATGGGCGCCACATCAGTCACATCGGCCTGCTGCAGTTGGTCCACCATGGCAAGAATGTCATTGAGGCGGTCAGACAGGGCGCCGCTGTCTGATTCATCCACTTTCAGGCGCGCCAGATGCGCCACCTGGGCTACCACCTTGGAATCAATGGCCATGATTCTCTCCGTTGGGATTCTCTGCGCTGGGCAGAGATAAGCTAATGCGGGTCTGGAAAGCCGCAAAAAGTACCATAGACCGCCTGTCCGGGGCCACTGCCCACCAGCGTAAAAGCCGTAGTGTCAGCTTGCCCAATGCCCCTGCCATTGCTAGAGTTGCGCCATCTTGTGAGATGCCCGGTTTTTTCCCGCCCGGTGTCGTTTTTTCGCGAAAATTTCAGGAAACACGCCAGAGATGTCCATGATCAAGCGTATTCGGGGGATGTTCTCCACCGATTTGTCCATCGATTTGGGGACCGCCAACACCCTTATTTATGTACGTGGCCGCGGCATCGTACTGGACGAGCCGTCCGTGGTGGCCATTCGGCACCATGGTGCCCAGAAGAGTGTCGCTGCCGTGGGGGCCGACGCCAAGCGTATGCTGGGCCGTACCCCCGGCAACATTACTGCCATTCGACCCATGAAGGACGGGGTGATCGCTGACTTTGATGTCACCGAGAAGATGCTCCAGTACTTTATCAAGAAGGTCCACGATACCGGCTTCTTCCCGCCGGCACCGCGGGTGCTGGTCTGTGTGCCCTGCAAATCCACCCAGGTGGAGCGCCGTGCCATTCAGGATTCCGCCTACGGCGCCGGGGCCCGTGATGTCTATCTGATTGAAGAGCCCATGGCTGCGGCCATTGGTGCCGGCCTGCCGGTAGAGGAAGCACGCGGTTCCATGGTGGTGGATATCGGTGGGGGTACCACTGAGATTGCCCTGATTTCCCTGAACGGCGTGGTCTATTCTGAGTCCGTGCGTATCGGTGGCGACCGTTTCGACGAAGCGATTGTGGCCTTTGTGCGCAAGGAATACGGCTCGCTGATCGGTGAATCCACCGCCGAGCGTATCAAGCATGAAATCGGTACCGCTTACCCCGGTTCCGAGATCCGCGAGATCGACGTGCGCGGCCGTAACCTGGCTGAAGGGGTGCCGCGCAGCTTCACCCTGAATTCCGAGGAAATCCTGGAAGCGTTGAAAGAGCCGCTGGCGGCCATCGTCAATGCGGTGAAAAACGCACTGGAAGCCTCCCCGCCGGAACTGGCCTCCGACATCGCCGAGCGTGGTCTTGTGATTACCGGTGGCGGTGCACTGCTGCGTGATATCGACCGGCTGATCAGCGAAGAAACCGGCCTGCCGGTGATCGTTGCCGATGATCCGCTGACCTGTGTAGCCCGTGGTGGCGGCAAGGCGCTGGAGCTGATGGACAGCCAGGGTTTCGATATGCTGGCCATGGGGTAATCGCCCATGGCTGCCCCGGCCAATCCTACCTACCGACTGCTGATTGCGCTGGTTCTGGCCATTATCATGATGGTGCTGGACCAGCGCACCCCCTGGGCTGCGCCCGTGCGGCATGTGCTCGGCTATCTCACCGCTCCTATTCATTATCTGGCCCACCTGCCGGTGGACTCCAGTGAGTGGCTGTCCGAGCAGACACAGAGCCGCGGTTCCCTGATGGATGAAAACCGGCGCCTGCAGCGCCAGGCCCTGATTCTGGAACAGAAGGTTCAGCGCCTGGCGGTGCTGGAAGCGGAAAACGTGCGTCTGCGTGAGTTGCTCAACTCCTCGGCGGACCTGGATGCCAATGTGCTGGTGGCCGAGATCATCGGCGTGGATCCGGATCCTAACCGCCAAGAGCTGGTCATCAACAAGGGCAGGGGCGATCAGGTTTCCCGGGGGCAGGCGGTGCTGGATGCCCAGGGCCTGATCGGTCAGGTGGTGGATGCGGGGCCGCTCAGCGCCCGGGTGCTGCTGGTCACCGATGCCAGCCACGCCATGAGCGTACAGGTGAATCGCAACGGCGTGCGTGCGGTTCTCGCCGGCACCGGTCAGTCCGATGGGCTCAAGCTGCTCTACGTGCCGGATACGGCGGACATCCGCGAGGGCGATCTGTTAGTGAGCACGGGCTTGGGCCAGCGTTATCCGCGCGGCTATCCCGTGGCGACGGTTACCAGCGTGCGTCACCAGTCCGGTGCGCCTTTCGCGGAAATAACCGCCCGGCCCACCGCCCGGGTAGACCGGGCCAGTCATGTGCTGCTGGTGCAGCCCACTGAGAAACCCCTGATTCCGGTACCCGACCCGGAGGCCGCCAATGATGCATGATCGTCCCGCCGGCACCGGTGTCATTATCGTCACCTTGCTGATCGCCGCGTTGCTGGAAGTGGTGCCGTTACCGGACAGCGTCAACTGGGTGCGCCCGGAGTGGATGCTGCTGGTGCTGGTTTACTGGGTGCTGGAATTGCCCAGCCGCATCGGTGTGCTGTGGGGCTTCTTCGTTGGCCTGTATCACGATGTGCTGGTGGGTACCACGCTGGGACAATGGGGTCTGGCCTATGCGTTGGGCGCCTTTGTGATGCTGGCGGCCTATAAACGCATGCGGGTATTCACCTCGCTGCAGCAGTGTGCCGTGGTCTTCCTGCTGGTGGGAACCGTCAGCCTGCTGGCATTTCTGGTGCAGGAATCTGTGGGTCGTACCCTGTATCCGCCTTACACCATTCTTTATGCTTCCCTGACCAGCGCAGTGCTCTGGCGTCCGGTCTGTGCGCTATTGCGCTGGGTGCAGCTGCGTTTTCTAGTACGCTGAAAAAACAGTTAATAGTGAATAGTTAACAGTGAACAGTTCGCGAGCCGATGACGGAACAACGTCAGAGTCCTGTGGCCGCGCCTGACCTGTTGGGTGTTAGCTGTTAACTATTCACTGTTAACGATTAACTGATCCTATGATTCTTTACCTCGCCTCAGGTTCGCCACGTCGGGCAGAGCTGCTACGGCAGATTGCTGTCCCCTTTTCCGTGCTGCCCGCTCCGGATATCGATGAAACCCCGTTGCCGCAGGAGCCGCCCCTGGAGTATGTCTGTCGCATGGCCCGGGAGAAGGCCCAGGCCGGTGCGGTGGCAGCCCATGGCCAGCCGGTTGGTGCTGTGCTTGGGGCTGATACTGCGGTGGTGCTGGGTGACGAGATACTGGGCAAGCCGGTGGATAAGCAACAGGCGCTGGCC
>UEXM01002747.1_pt1 | contig 12064 bp, 8 predicted proteins | sample 1796661 | NCBI WGS metagenome assembly UEXM01 (sample SAMEA4772469, study PRJEB27181) | metagenome | reverse complement strand
TAGTAGAGAAATACGTGAAACATAAAGAGGTAGGCCAGTTGCAATTACTGGAATGGACAACAGTACAGGTAACGTCCTATCGACTGCCGTATTAAATCTAGACAGTGCCATTGGTAATAGAACATCGTTGAACACAAAAAACAGTTCAACATTTGTTGCCGCAATAAACGAGATACACGACTCTATCGGTGAAGTCTTAATGACTACCACTGCAACTACAATTAAAGCGGCAATCAATGAACATGATGCAGAACTAGGTACAATATCTGCTGGTGCTATGGGCACGACTGCTTCTACTGTATCAACTGCAATAGCAGAACTGGACAGTAGACTAGATTCTATTGGTAGTACTCAACTTATATCACCAAAATTAATTGCAAGCGATAGTGCTGGTACAAGTGTTATCAGAGGTAATCTACAAGTAGATACCAATGTAACATTCAGACAAAACTTAACAGTAGACTCCGCAGATGTCACAAATGACTTGACTGTCGGTGGCACGACCACTATGGGTGGAGATTTAGAACTAGGATCAAATGACATAAACGCAGTAACTAATGTATATGTCAAAGACGCAATTATACACGATGGTGACACCAATACAACTGTCAATTTTGGAACAGATGCAATAAACATTAAAACTGGTGGAACTGATAGAGTAAAAGTTACCGACACAGATACACAGTTTACACATGCTATTAGAGTAGACGATAGTGCATATGTCGTAGGAAACTTCGATGTAGGTGGAAACGTTGACATCGCTGGTACACTGACAGTTGACGGAGTAGTAAACTTCAAAGCAGGTTCTTCTGGATCTATAACACTTGGTGATGCCAATACAGATAACGTTGTATTTACTGCCGACGTAAACTCACACATAGTTCCTAACACTGACGCGGCATTTGATCTCGGATCAACTACCCAAGAATGGAACCACGGATTCTTTGACGGAACTGTAAATGCTGATAACTTGGCGGCAGACTCCGCGACTATCTCTGGAAACTTATCAGTCGGTGGTCAGATAACAGGTAACGCATCTACTGCGACTGTTGGAACAAACGTAACTGCGACTGCAAACGACTCCGCAAACGAAACAACATTTGTCACATTTGTTGATGGTCAGAGTGGATCTCAGGGTGTAGAAACTGCATATAGATTACAGTACAGACCTAGTACACATATGTTACACGCCAATGTTACTGGTAACGTAACAGGTAATGTGACTGGTAGTGTTACAGGATCACAAACAGGTATTACTAGTGTTGGTACATTAAGTGCATTACAGATAGATAATCTTTCTTTTGATGGTAATACTATTTCAACTACTGGTGGTACAGATCTTAATATTACACCTCTTGGTGGACAACAGATCGTACTCGATGGAGCAATCGAGATTGATGCTGGTGTTGTAACAGGTGCAACGAGTATCACATCAACTAACTTTGTTGGTAAACTAGATGCAGACTCCGCAGATGCCAGAACTCTTACTGCACGATCCATTATGTCGGACTCTGCTGATATTAAATCTCTTAAAATTAATGGTGATACTTTAGCAGAAAAAATTTCTGATACAATCGGAGACATGGTTACTGGTAATACTGAAACTAATATATCAGTAACCTATGACGATACTGATAATACTTTAGACTTTGTTGTCAACAATATATCGGGAACTGCGGCAGTTGCTACTGCTATAACGGTAGCAGACGAATCAACTGATACGACATGTTTCCCATTATTTTCCACTGCCGCAACTGGTGACTTAAATCCTAAAAGTGGTAGTAACTTAACATTCAATAGTAACACTGGTTTGTTAACTGCAACTTCATTTAGTGGTAATCTTACAGGTAGTGTAAACGGTAATTTAACAGGAACACTACAAACTGCCGCACAGGGTAATGTAACCTCTCTTGGTACACTTACTGCATTGACAGTCGATAACATTTCTATCAACGGAACAACAATCGGTCACACAAGTGACACTGACTTAATAACTCTTGGTGACAAACGTGTAACCATTGCTGGTGGATTAGTTGTAGACTCTTGTGATATATCAGGTGACGTTGATATCGACGGAACACTCGAAGCAGATGCAATTACAATTGCTGGTGTAACTCTTGCAGAAACAATCTCCGATACAGTTGGAGCAATGGTTGGTTCAAACACTGAGACAAACATCGCAGTAACTTACCAAGATGGAGACAATACTTTAGACTTTGAAGTAACTTCGATACCAGCAACGACGGTGGCATCTGGTAACTTAGGTTCTGGTGTAGAATTGTTTATGCATGCCGATGCTACCAATAGTGCATTTAAAGTTCCATTTATCGGATCAACTTCAAATGCAGATGTCAACGCAGAGTTAAGACACAGTAGTGCTGGTAAATTTGAGTATAATCCAAGTACAGATATTCTTTCAGTTGGCACAATAACAGGTGATTCTGCTGAAATTGACAATTTGATATTTCAAGCAAATTATTCAAAAGTTAATGGAGTTCCTTTACAAGAATATATTGAAGATATTGCAGGTTCTATGTGGTCAGGTAACACTGAAACTGGTATAACAATAAGTTATGAAGATGGTACAGGTGACATAGACGCAGTAGTTTCTATAAACAATGACCATTGGAGTGGAACAGATCTAGCAGTTGCCAATGGTGGTACAGGTGCTTCTAGTGCCGCAGACGCGAGAACTAATTTAGGTCTTGGATCACTTGCAACATTAAGTACGATAAGTAATAGTAACTGGAGTGGTACAGACTTAGCACTTGCAAATGGTGGTACAGGTGCTTCAACGGCAGATGGTGCTAGAGATGCACTTGATGTTCAAGTACTCATACAAACAGAAGGTGGTGGTGGCGGCACTGGTGGTGACCCCAGTGTGGCAAACTTTACCGACAACAATGCTATACTTGTGGTACAATATTAATAAGGATTTGTAATGCCTAAATTTTTCGCTCTAGATGGTTCTACCGTAAGAGAAGCAAAAAAAGTATTTGTGAATGACGGTGGTACTATCCGAGAAGCAAAAAAGATATTTGCTTTGGACGGTTCTACTGTTAGACAAGTATTTGATTCTTTTTCCTTTTCTTTTAGGGGTGCAAAAAGTATCACAAGCAGTGCTGGTAACAATGTAGGTTTTAATTTTCACTTTACTAGTGGTACAGGATGGCCCAAAGGCGGCAGTACAACTCCTACTAGTCAGGGAACATGGGACCCACAGGCAGGCGATATCATAATACTTGCTCAAGTTTCAAGTAGACATTTTTCTATGAACGCTAATACTCCAAATGGATACACTTTAATGGACGGTTACAGTGTATGGTATGAAGGTGGACCAACTTATAACTCGGTAGAAGGGTCTGGTAAAGGAGCAGTAACACGTACTCACCATTTAGCGTTTTCTATATGTTATAGAGTTTTAGATGGCAGTTCATACTCAATCAATAATACAGATAGTATATATGGTAGTACAGGTAGTTTAACAGATCTTGTTGGTGCTACTAGCACTCAAGGTTATAGTAATGCTGGTGGAGGTCATGGTTTAGTAATGATTGCACAGTTATACAGACCAACTACGACAGGATATAGTATTGCTGGAACACAAGTGAACGAAGGTCCCACTCCATCTGATAGTGTATTGAGTGATCAAACAATTACGGCACAAACAGACGATGCGGTTATACAATGGGCATTCGGTGCTTCTGGAAGTAACGTTTCTACCGCACAAACTTTAACTACATCCACTGGTGCTAGTACAACCACTGCAAATGTTGGTGGTGCCGTTAGTGGGTCTGTGGTATCATTACCAAATCTCGCAGAAAATACTGCAACGGCAGTCGATAGGGGTTTAGTAAACTATCTGACTTCTGGATCAATAAGGATAACTGCACCATGACTATAGTATATGAAACAAAGAAAATGTCAGAACTATTTTCCACTGTAGAATTAATTCAAGAGATGATTGATCTTGCAACATCTGCAACAGGCACAGAACAGGGTGCAAGTTTGTATAATTTGTTGGCACGTATATACAGAGATACAATGGATATTTGGGTTGTTACGGCAAGAGATGATGCGTCATCTAATAAACTTGTTGGTACATTGTGTTTTGGTGATATGAATACCTTTTATTATATGAATAGAAGTCATGGTGGTTGGCGTGACACGGTTCGAGATGCTATTGTCGCAAAAGGAATAGACGATGATGCAAATGTTGATATAGGATGTGCTATATACGTACACGCAGACTATAATGGTCAGGGTATTGCAAAAACAATGCGAAACAAAAGAGCAGAATATCAAATAAACAGAGGTGTCACTCACTCACTTTCAAATGTTGCACCATCTACATCGACTATTAAAAGTTGGGGTGAAGCAATGATTATAAAATTAGGTGGAGAAAAACTTGGAACTGATAGCAATGGTAATGATGTTTATTTGTGTCCACACGGAACATCTCTGTAAAAGTATACAACTTTTAGAGTATAAATAGGAGTATGTCTACTACACACATACCTCTCTATGCCGAAGGCACAAACGGTGACCTCAAGCAATTCTCTGCAACTGACGAGAATTATCTTGCATACCGTATGGGATTGCATCTCAGTCTTCTTGATTCTTCGGATGCGTCCAGATTAAACATAACTTCTGGAGACTCCGCTAGTCATCCACTTGCAATCGGAACATTAACAAATACTAGGTTTAACGAAGCAGTTGGTTCGCATGCTGGTTTTACTACTGCAACCAATACCGTTACTATTTTCCAAGCAGATTCAGCACAAGAACAAACTGGTGGTAATTATCACAGACCAATAGGGTTTCTTGATGGACACGCAGACGCAAGAATAGAAGAAATGAAAGACAGTGATCTGCATGTATTGACAGACAGATTACTTACAAAAGCATATACAGGGGATTATCCTGGCAGTTTTAAAATTGCTAGTTCTGCACCTAGTGCCGATTACAGTATCTTTGACTCAGATGTCTTTACAGACACACGTGCAGATGGTACTTCAGTAGGTTATGACCTTTGGGTTAGAACTGCAATGTCTGCACCAACTACTAAAAAACCATTTAGAATTCTTAGAGATCCAGACTCAGACGGACCATCTTTAAATCTTGGCACTAACTTTACTGGATTACAGGAAATGTCAGATGCCGAAATACAATATACTTTGGGCACACAGGCGGCAAACAGGGTTAAAGTAAGCGGTATAGGAACATACCAGTTAAGAAGTTCTGCACAGGGTGTACCAAGTGCAACAGGTACATGGGTTGCAAAAGGAACTGCATTAGATACAAAACAACAGACCGCAGATCAAAACTATACAAGAGATAGTACAAGAGACTCCACGAGAGATAGTACTCAAGACTTTACCCATGCATATGTTGGTGATTATGTGGTTGGGTTTGCTGGTGACTACGGTGGAGACTATGTTGGTAATTATGTTGCCAACTATGAAGCGGCATATGAAACCGATTATGTTGGTGAATATGTTGGCATATATCAAAGAGCATACACACGAGACAGTACTGCCAACTTTGTAGGAAACTACGAAGCGGCGGCATTCGTCGGTGACTATGCTGGTGATTACATCTCAGACTATCTTGGAGACTACGAAGGAAACTATGATGCGGCATACCAGACTAATTACGAAACTGATTACATAGGTGAATACGATGCCGCATATGGAGCGGCATATACTTCCGATTACGTCGGAGAATATACTGGACAATACGTTGGTGAATATGCTGGTAACTATGAACCAAATTATGCAGGCAATTACGTTCCAGATTATATTAGCAATTATGTTAGTAACTACACTGGTCAGTATGTCGGAGAATATGCTGGTGAATATGCTGGTAACTATGAACCCAATTATGTTGGTAATTACGAACCAGATTACGTAGGTGAATACACTGCACATTACGAAGGACAATATGTTGGCAACTATATTAGTAACTATGTCAGCGATTATGTGGGCGACTATGTTCAAAATTTTGTTGGAGACTATGAAGGAAACTATGTTGCTGTTTATGGTGGAGCATATGAAGCAAACTATGGCGGTAACTACGCAGGCGATTATGCTGGCGATTACATAGGAGAATATGTCGGAGAGTACACTGGTGCCGCATTCGCTGGCGATTACGGAGGAAACTACACTGGGGCAGTATTCGCTGGTGATTACACTGGGAATTACACTGGAGATGTTTTTGCTGGCGACTATGCTGGTAATTACACTGGAGCAGTATTTACTGGAGATTACGCAGGCAATTATACAGGTGCCGCATTTGCTGGAGATTATGGCGGTAATTATACTGGTGCAGTATTCGCTGGAGATTACGTAGGTAATTATTCTGGAGATGTTTTCACAGGCAATTATGCTGGTGATTATGTTGGAGAATATGTCGGTGAATATACAAGCAACTATGAAAGTGTTTACGCAGGCGATTACGTACAACAATTTGTAGGCGATTACGCAGGCAACTACGATGGAGATTACGTACAACAGTTTGTTGGAAACTATGTTAGCAACTATGTAAGTAATTATGTTGGTGATGCTTATGCTGGTGATTACGTAGGTCAATATACTGGGGCAACATTTGATGGTAATTATGGCGGTAACTACGACGGAAACTATACTGGTGCGGCATTTGCTGGTGACTATGTTGGCAACTATTCTGGTGATGTTTTTACAGGAGATTACGTCGGTGATTATGTGGGCGACTACGTTGGTGAGTATGCTGGCGACTATGTTCCAGATTACGTAGGTCAATATGTTGGTAACTATGCTGGTGATTACGTGGGCGAATACGCAGGCGATTATGTTCCAAATTACGCAGGCGAATACATTGGCAACTATGCTGGTGAATACATAGGCGAATATACAGGAAACTACGAACCAAACTATGCTGGTAATTACACTGGTAACTACGAAGGAAATTACACTCGTAACAGTCAACGTACTTCTACACGAGATAGTACTCGTGCAAGTACTGGTGATACATTTACTGGCAACTACACAGGTGACTTTACTGGAAACTATGTTGGAGACTTTACTGGCGATTATACAGGTAACTTTACAGGGAATTACTCAGGAAACTACACTAGAGATAGTACAAGAAACTCGCAACGTAACTCTACTGATGATTTTGTAGGTGACTTCACTGGCAACTACACAGGTAACTTCTTAGGAGATTATACAGGCAACTTTACTGGTAACTATGACGGACAATACACCAGAGATAGTACACGAGACTCCACACGAGATTCAACAAGAAACTCTCAAAGAACATCAACTAGAAACAGTACACGTATTAGTCTTACACCCTATCAGAACCATTTTTCTGGATACACTGGTGGATCATTTGAAGCAAACTTCACTGGTAACTATGATGGTAACTTCTTAGGAGATTATACTGGTAACTTTACAGGAAACTACACTGGTAACTTTACTGGTAATTATGATGGTCAATATACTCGCGATAGCACAAGAAACTCACAAAGAACTAGTACAAGAGACTCGCAAAGAAATAGTACTGCCACATTTACAGGTGATTTTACTGGTGACTATACTGGTAACTTTGTAGGAAACTACGAGGGGGTTTATACAAGAGATAGCACTGCAAACTTCACAAGAAACTCTACTGCTGATTCTACACGTAACTCCACTGACGCATTTGCTGGTGATTATGTTCCTAACTATACAGGTAACTACACTGGTAACTTCTTAGGGGATTATACTGGCGACTACTCAGGAAATTACACACGAGACTCAGTAGGTGCATATACAGGTGCAGTGTTTGCTGGTGATTACGGTGGCGATTATACTGGCAACTATGGTGGCGATTATACTGGTAACTATGACGCCGCCGCGTTTGTAGGAAACTATGCTGGAAACTATGTTGGAGAATATGGTGGAAACTATGATGGCAACTATGATGCCGCCGCGTTTGTAGGAAACTATGCTGGTAATTATGGTGGTAATTATGAAGGTAATTACGCAGGCAACTACGAACCAGATTACACAGGTACGTATACAGGAAACTATGAACCAGATTATGTCGGACAATATGTTGGGGAATATGTAGGAAACTACGAACCGACATACGATGGAAATTACGCAGGCAACTATGTTCCAGACTATCAGACCAATTACGAAACTGATTACGCAGGCAACTACGATGGTAACTATACTGGACAATATGTTGGTGAGTATGCTGGCAACTACGACGGAGATTATGTAAGTCATTATACTGCCGCATATGAAGCAATCTATGGTGGCAACTATGCTGGTAATTATGTCGGTGAGTATGCTGGTAATTATGAACCAGACTATACAGGCACATACACAGGCAACTATGAACCCGACTATGTTGGAGAGTATGTAGGCAACTACGAACCAAATTATCTTGGAGAATATGCTGGTAATTATGAACCAGACTATGTTGGAACCTATACTGGAAACTATGAACCAGACTACACAGGCACATACACAGGTAATTATGAACCAGATTATGTGGGTGAGTACGTAGGAAACTATGAACCCAACTATGCTGGCAACTATGCAGGTAATTACGTTGGCGAGTATGTCGGTGAATACGTCGGGGATTATATAAGCAACTATGTAGCAGAATATGAAGCGATCTATGGTGGTGGATACGTTGGTAACTACGACGGAGATTACGAGAGCAATTATGATGCCGCTTATGAAACTGATTACGCAGGCAACTACGATGGCAACTACCAATCAGATTATGGTGGTAACTACACTGGTGCAGTGTTTGCTGGTGATTATACAGGTGCGGTATTTGCTGGTGATTACTCAGGCAACTATGCTGGTAATTATGACGGTGATTACGAAGCGGCATATCAAACAGGATATGAAGCGGCGGCGTTTGTGGGTGACTATACAGGAGCAGTTTTTGTCGGAGATTATGCTGGTAATTATGATGGTGACTATGGCGGTAACTACGATGCCACATATGGTACTGATTATATCGCAGTCTATGGTGGAAACTATGTTTCCAACTATGTAAGTAATTATGTCTCTGATTATCTTGGTGATTACGACGGAAACTACCAGACCAATTATGAAGGACAATATCTTGGCAACTATGTTCCAAACTATGATGGTGACTATACAGGGAACTTCATAGGAAACTATTTGGCAGACTACGAAGGAGAGTATGCTGGCAACTACATTTCTAATTACGTATCAGGATATGAAACTGATTATGAAGGTGGGTATGTAGGTGAATATGTTGGTGATTACGGAGAAAATTACGAAGGTAACTATACAGGAAATTATGTTGGAAACTTTGTAGGCAACTATGTCGGCAACTATGAAGGAAACTATTCTGGATCTACCATGCAATCTTCCAATGAAACAATAGAAACGTACACGTTGTATGTAAGGGTTGCTTGACAATATTACTATAATATGATATACTATATAAGAGTGTAATTACACAAAGGTGAGAAATGAAAAAAGAATTCAGACATCCTTTCTGGGAAAATTACCAGAAAGATAGAGTTACTTGCAAACTTGTCATAACACATGATAATGGTGAAGTAACAAGTTCTACGTCCATAGTCGGAAAATATGGCAAAGATGGTAAAATAACTCAAGATTATAAAGATGTCATTGCTCTGACTCCTATCGAGAAAATCGATAGAAACACCGAAGAGCGTGAGCAACGTCACAAAAACAATAGACTTGCTGACAAACGCAAACATGCAGAACGAGAAGCGGCAAGAAAACTAGAACAACTGTTCAATGCAAAACTTGAAGTGTTTGAGATAGAATCTATAAAAAATTCTACAAACAGAAAAGCAAAAGCAAAGATTCGTAGATCTAAAAATCAGTATGAAATGATGGCATATGCCATTATGTTGATCCAAGAAGAAGATGCAAAGAATGAGTCCAAGTAAAGGTTTTGTTTTAGTCGCATCAAAAAGAATTGCGTTCTATTACTCCGCATGTAACTTGATGGAATGCATCAAGGATTATATGCCAGATGCAAATGTTACACTCTTTTGTTCACCAGAGTTCAAGGATCACAGATGTGATGACTTTGATCAGGTGTTTGATGTAGAAAATCCAGACTTCCTTCGCGAAAAATTATATGGTATGGCAAACTCACCTTATGACATTACCATGTATATGGACGCAGATGGAGAAGTCGCACACGAGGATATCGCAACAGTATTTGATCAATTGGAAGACTGTGATATGAAGTTTGTGATACTAAAAGATGATCCTATATCACTCAAGTCATTTGTTGAGAAAGACTTTCAGTGTGGCGGTGTCACAGAAACAATGACATTGTGCGGTGGAGTTTGTTTGTACGATATGAGAAACCCTCTTGTCCGAGACTTTATGCAAGACTGGTATAAGATGTTCTGGATACAAGAACATAGACAGACCATTCCCGAAGATCAACACTGGTGGAAAGGGCATGGAATAAAAGATTCTATGTTGAGATGGGATCAGTTTACACTTTGGTGGTTAGTAAATAAAACTCCTAAATATAAAGATCTGAAGATTGGTGAGTTTGATGACAACTATCGTTGGAATTGGTTTACTAGTTTTAGGAGAGATGCCGAAGGAAAATATAATTTAGTGGATAAAGATCCAGTGTTTATACACCATTCTGCATCTATGAATAAAGGTGTAGATGAGTTTAAAAATGAGGTTAGTACATGAGAGATATAAAAATAAACAATCAAGAAGTATTAAAGATTATTAATGATAATAAAGATTGGTTAATTCAAAAATAATACAATGGTGATATGGATCGTGATTTAAAATGTAAATGTCCAGATCATATCAGAGAAGATTGGATTTCTGATGAATATCTCCAAAGACAGATTGCCGAAGGTAGAGGGCATGATGGATATCCACCCTCTATGCGTAGTTATACTGGCACTATGCCCGATTCGGGAGTTGAAGGTTTGGAGTCCAGACCTGGATCAGCGGCACCATATAGAGATAAAACTCTTGAAATGAATACAAAATTGATGCAACAATTATCTGCAAGAAAAAACAGTTTAGCGACTCTTTATCCACCTGGCGGTTGGATCGCTTGGCACAATAACGCGAATGTGCCTGGTTATAATGTATTGTTTAGTTGGTCTGAAACTGGTGATGGTTGGTTTGATTACTGGGATATCAAAAAGAAAGAACGTGTTCACATGCCAGACGTAAAAGGTTGGCAATGTAAGATGGGTTATTTTGGTTCTTATGATGAACCAGAAAGACTCTGTTACCATGCCGCATCAACAGAGTGTCTAAGAATAAGTGTTGCATATGTATTTGCGGCACCTTTTCAAGTTTCGGGCGAAGGAATCTGGCAAGACGTAATTGATGACATAGAAGAGAACTGGTAATGTTCAATATAGTTTGTGTAAAAGTTGGCACAAAGTATAAAGCAAATGATGTAAACAGACTATATAGAATGGTTGATCTGAATATGGAACTACCATTCAACTTTTATTGTTTTACAGACGATGAAGAAGGGTTGCTCTTGCCCATAAAGAAAAAGAGAGTATATGATCTACCACTTCACACCTATTGGTGGAAGATGACGGTATTCGACAAGACTATGTGGGATAACAACAATCCTACGTTATACCTTGACCTTGATGTTATTATACAGAATGATATAACACGTCTATTCGGACTTGTCAATAGTGAATTATTGAGAATAGGTTATATTGGAACAGATGATTTTATTCAAGAAGAAGAGATAAAGCAAGGTTTACTATACTATGCAGATGTAAACTCTTCTATTATGTTATATCATGCACAAGATATGCATTTCATTTACAAAAAGTTTATGAAAGATGCAGAGATAAATATGCGAGAATATTATGGAATGTGTCGATATTTAACACACCGACACGCATATGATATGACACATCTTAAATACTGGGATGATTGGTATTCTGCATGGAAAGCATATCCAGTTGGCAGAAAGATAAAGGACTCACCTTGGCAAAGAATGGAAACAAGTGAAGGTGCTATAAATTTTATGATGCACTAAGAAAGTGCAATTT
>UEXM01002744.1_pt1 | contig 12071 bp, 4 predicted proteins | sample 1796661 | NCBI WGS metagenome assembly UEXM01 (sample SAMEA4772469, study PRJEB27181) | metagenome | reverse complement strand
AAACAATCAACCCCTAGTTCAATTTAACAAACAACATAATTACAAAGGTACAAATACTATTGAATTTACACGAGAACAAGCTACCGAGATTATTATCGGAGAGTATGTTTGTGAAATAAGCAATGAGTATGGTACTACAACTACAATTCCGCTTGTTGTGGAGGTGATCGATATTGAAAGCCATCCAAGCTTGTATGTTAATGTTTTGTCTAATGGCGATGGTGATGGTGGTATGGATGCGTGGGATGATGAGATGGGCTTAGTGTCCACTCAAACGTGTGGTAAAACTTATGATGTAGCAGGTGACTCCACGTTAGGAGAATTTACCGTAGCTACCGGTTCAATGGAGATTAAGCAATATCCGTTTTACTTCACAACAGTTGGAAAGACAAATTTGTTTTATCCAATGTATGAGAAATGGCTTAGTGCTAACTCAAACGTAGGTGACATAACACAACCAGCCTTTCCAACAGAAATACCGCAATGGATGTATTGGTACAACACAAGTACACAAGCATCAAATATTATTGCTAATGAAGATTTATCACATTACGATCCAAATACAGAAACTCCACAAGGATTTTTCCCAGGAGCTGCTTGGATTGATGAATACAATAGAAACGAATCTACATCACAAGTCCCACTGAAGCATGAAATGAACATAGAAAATAATATGTTGACATACTTCACAAGAAATCCAATACAATTTGGAGAATCCGCAACAGCTAAGTTTACACAAAGAGTGGAGTTACCAAATTTAGCAAATTTAATCCAAGGAAAGGTAGCTGGAGTAGGAAACCTAACATCCCAGTTTTTTGCATATGTCGGAATCGCTATATCTAGGTTTGTAATTAGAGCAACAGTTGATGGTGAACAAAATGAATACAGTTGGTACGTTAGGGATTTAGCAACTTTTAGAGGTTCATTAGAGCAGGAGCCATCGTCGGAAACAAAAAAAGTAATACCTGATGAAGGAACAGCAATAGAGATTGTACCTATTACTGACGATCAAACAGAAATCGAAATAAAATTCATAGATCAATCTGAAAAAACCTTAAAGAAGCAAGTGATCAAAGGTCCTGTGATTCAGGATTTGTGGGCAGTCAAAGAGAAGGTGAATTTTCCATTAACACTGTTTCCGATATTTCAATTCTTTGAAAACAACGCAAACCCTATTCAAGTATTTGGACGAACATACACAACAACGACAGCATTAACACCTTTCTTTTTCCCAGTAAACGGACAAGGAGCAATGAGTGAAATAGGCAGACCTCAACTACCACTAACAACAATAGACAAAAACGCAGCTTGGGTATTGAGTAGATTAGGTCAGGGTTATTATGAGCAAGGTAGAATGATACCAAAAGAATTGTGGCAAAAAATAGACGAGTTTAATTATCGAGAAATAATCATAGATAGTCAAAAGTATAAAGGAGTAGAAGAGCGAGGCGCATCTGCATTCTTCGCAGTTGGCAACACAACCTCAATACCACCCGACACGGCTGCAATGAGTGTCGCAGTTCGTTTTATAAACACATCACCTGCTCGAACTGACGAACAGCCTGAGAGTAAGGGATGGACAAAGGGTACAATTTATAACTCACTGTACGAAGTTAATAGCACTGGTACACGGACTTCACCTAATCCATTATACGAGTACGGTAATCCACGTTGTGCAATAACAAAAATGAAATTACAAATTGTACCAAACAGAGACATAGCTTCTGAGAATCATACAACATATGCGATACCACCTGCCACTTCTACTGTTGCAGGATTAGCTAAAGAAGACTTGTTTCGTGATGTACATAACACATCAGAACCTGGAAAGTTTGCTTACAGTTTAATACAACCAAGCGGATTACCACCACGTCCAAAAGCATCATTAACCGCAAGAGTTAATACAGAAATCGAAGCAGAGAATGACTTCATACTCACACGTGAGAAACCAACTCGTGAAGAGACACCAATCATTAAAGATAGTGATGGTGCATTGAGTAATGGAAGGTTTATAGCAGAGCAATCAATCTTAGAAGAGGAGAGACAAGCAGCGCTTGAGGAAGAAGGAGTAGATGAAGATGTAACTGCAGACGACATAGCTAATGCGTCTGATATCACACCAGAACCAACACGTCCTGAAAATAACGAAAGCGAAGGTGGAGGCGGGATTGCAGGCTACTAATTATTAATTCCCACCTATTTATAGGTAAGACTCATCTAATGGCATACGGTAAAAAAGACAATCAACAATCACGAAGACGCAAGAAAAGAGAAGGGCGAGCTGAGCAGGCTATAAGCAAGTCAAAAGGAAAAGTTGTTGAAGATTTTGAAAGGAAACCGGTCATATTAGAGGTCGAAGAAGAACCAACACAAACAGCTTCTCCAGACAATATCCAAACTACTCTTGATGTAAATTTAGCAGAGATGGATGGAAAAGTCAAAGGATTTGGCTTATTCCCACAATCAGCAGGTTCCTACCCAAACGATGCTGTACGAATTGATTTATATAATCAAGCAGATGAGTATCTGGGAACCAACTACAGAACTTCTGGATACACTATTGAAAGTAAACTCGGTGAAAACACAATCACCTTAGACGTTGAAAAACACATTCAAGAGTTAGGTTATATTGCAGGTAGATATCGAACTGTTTATAAATTTCACAGAAACATATTAGGATCTGGAGATGGACATAAGTTAGTTGTTCAAGAGATTAGTGCTAATGGAATGGAGTTACGGGTACGTCCTGTTTACTCAGCTACATTAGACAATAGTACTTTTATTGAAGCGTTTGGTAATGGATTGTTTGAGTTAGAAAAGAGTAAAACAATAACCAATTTATTCTTATTCAAAACTGCGCAATCGGGTGTACAAGTCTTCGATTATGTGCAAGATAGATTCACAATAGAAGACAACCCATATAGTATCATCTTCAAACTTCGATCACCAATTCCAGGTGATATTCTTGTTGGTGATGAGTTGTGGCTAGCGCAGCAGGTTAGTGATGACTTTGAGACAAGTTTAACTATAAAACCACCAAGTCTTGTACCACCGTTAAAGCGGATAGCAGGACCTAACTTTGAGATTTTCGCTAAAGAGAGAACTGGAATCTCAACAAATTATAAAGACAAAGAAGATTTAGTTGGAACCGACAGCAATGTGGCTTTCCAAATACAAGATAGATTGCAAAGTGGATCGTTAGTTGAGGGTATTGATTTGAATGTTGATTATCGTAAGTTTGATAATTTTATAGTTTACGGATCAGCAGAACAGAGATTAAGAAACTTCGAGCATAAAATCAGATTAATTGAATCATACACAGCACGAATTGCTGCATTAACAACGGATTTAACTGGATTAGCAGGCTCAGCAGCATCTTCAAGTGCAGCATTTACAACAAACATTAACACAAATAAAACTAAACGGAGTGCGTTAATAGGTGGATTTGATGGATATGAAAAATATCTTTACTATGAATCAGCTAGTTATGAAAGTAGCAGTTTTGGTGAGTTTTATCCATCCACATGGCCAAAATCTACTTTAACAAAACCGTACACATTATATTCTTATTCTTCCTCAAACGCTCAAGAGTGGGTTGCTGGAATAATAAGCTCTGCTAGCTTGTATGACAACAATAACATACAATCACTCAAACAAGCTACACCTGCCCACATTGTAGAGGATGCAGGAAACGAAACATATACGAGATTAGTTGATGTTATGGGGCATTATTTTGATGCAATACTACCTTACATCAAACAATCAACTTTTCAAAATAATAGACAAGAGTCAATATCCGAAGGTCTAAGTAAAGATCTTTTATATTTAATAGGTCAAAATTTTGGATTTGAATTTGAGAATGGACAATCATTAGATGAGTTGTGGAAGTATGCATTAGGAACAGACGCTACTGGTAGTATTGACACTGCATACGAAACAACAACAGAGTTGACAATGAAAGGTATCTGGAAAAGGTTAATCAATAACCTACCATACCTACTAAGAACTAAAGGAACTGAGCGTTGTATTAGAGCAATTATAACATGCTTCGGTATTCCTGACACAATGCTACGAATACGAGAGTATGGAGGTCATGAAGGTAGCTTTGACAAGAAATCGGATTACATATTCAATCGATCTTACTTCTCATTTATTGTAGGATACAACGGACAAACGTCCGGACTACCAGCTCAACAGATTAAAAGTCCGTGGAGAATAATGCCTAATACATCACGAATGCCGGAGACTATTGAACTCCGAGTTCGTATGAATGATGGGGAGACAAAAGATCAGACGATCATGGAGGTCCCAGGTCAGTGGAAGATTAGAGCATTTAAAAGTGGTAGTGGAAACCATTTAGGTATATTCATAAGTGGAAGTGGTGCAAACACATACGCTACTGCGAGTTTAAGTTCGTCGTTATATGATGATCAGGAGGGTGTTTACAATGCGTTTCACCACATAGCTCTGCGAAGAGAAAATGCAACAGATCTTGCCACAGACAATCAAGTTTATACGTTAATTGAGAAAGTAGTCAATTACGATAAAGTAGTACGTACGGTTAGTTGTTCATTATCCATAAACGGAACAACAAGTGGCTCATATAATGAGAGATTTCTCAAAGTGGGGGAATTGTGGATACCTGGAAGTGGATCCTACACATTAGCACAATCGCATTCGATGGATCTACTATCTGGAAGCGTTCAAGAGTTTAGATATTGGGGTGCTCCGTTGCAAGATGCAATCTTAGACAACCACGCACTATCACCAACAAGTTTCCAAGGAAACACTGATGATGTATTCACTGGAAGTACTTCGAGCTTTGACTCGCTGTTTTGGAGATTGTGTTTAGGTAGTGACAACAAAAAAACACTAGACGACCACTATCCAGCAACAGCAAGTTTCAGATCTCAACATCCAAATCAAACAAAAGGCCCAGGCAATAACAACACTGTTACCGCATCGTTTTATAACGTAACAAGCTCAGCTTACATTGCAGTTGTAGAGAAAAATTCGCTAGAATGGCCAGATTTAGGAGCCAATCGAAGCATAAGCAAAAAGATTAGAATCGACGAAGTAGCTGCTGCAGGAAATACATTATACAGAAACACTAGCATTGAGAGAGCGTTAACAGATGATAACCCACCAGACAGCCCAAGATTGGGTATTTACTTGTCACCGAGTGATGAAGTTAATCAAGATATTGCTGAACAATTTGGAGGTATTAGTATTGATGACTTTATAGGAGATCCATCTCACTTAAAATTAGATGATTATCCAGACCTACAAACACTACAATTTGAGTACAGTAGGAAGTATGATAAGAAGAATAAACCAAACGAGTATATAAGATTACTGCAACATTATAATGCAGCTATGTTCAAACTAATCAAGAAATTTGTACCATATCGTGCAAATACACAAACGGGATTAGTTATTGAACCGCTTATAATTGAGAGAAGTAAGGAGGGAGTAATGCCTCCAGAAGTGGAGGAAGCGCATTATGAAGCTGAATTGGATTTACGAAACGTGTTTCCACCAACTGGAGTTGTACAAGACGGTCATACAGAACACAACCCAGAACCGGACTATGTACCAGAGGGAACTATAGGCGGTGATCAGAGTGATTATTTAATTGTAACGAGTTTTGTGCCGGAGGTGCAGTATCAAGGAGAGGATGGTTCAATACCAGTTACACAAAGCATTCACGATAGCTCATTTGGTCCAGTTGTGCAAGAAGGTAAACCTCTAAAACCATTGAAACCTTTAGGAGGAGAGGGTGATGAACTATTTGCTGGTGAAATTGATTTAGGTATTAATGGAGCTGGATGGGATTCTAGAAACAATGGTTCTAAGTATATATATACAACATACATGTACACCGGTAGTAGTGCCGGATCATTAACAGCAGTAACTGGAGGTCGCTACGATACATGGTTCCCAGTGCAACCTGCAATTATGAATAGCAGGTTTAGTCAGGAGAGTAACGTAGGTGATCCACTCTACAACACAGACATATTTGCACACAAAGCATTTTCACAATTTTACACAGCATCTACAGAGGATCAATTCTCAACAGCAGCTGCTTTACAAAGAAATGATTGGACAAAAAGATTTGGTCTTAATATATCACAATCAATATTAGGAACAACGTCTAACAATCCATTACAAGCTTCCTATCACTGGTCAATAGCGGGTCCAGATAAAACGTCAGCTAGTGTAGGTACTGGAACTGGAGATGGTCCTTATAATGGATTGAATTGGTTTGTCGAGGGTGGAGGAGGAACTCCGGCTACGGGATCAGTTTTACTAAACGCCTTTTTTAATGAGCGTGAAGGTAGAGATAATACAGAAGATTTTAGATATAGAGTTTCTGGGGTAGTACGTTTTAATAATGGAGGTTCCGGAACATCCGCAAAAGCTAGCCTCCATTTTGGAGGATTCAGTAGCGCATTCACTCAAGAAATTTCAGCAACATCAACTGCCTATCACGAAATACCGTTTGAGTATATTACAAGAGCGGATGGTTATGATTTAGGAATAAAGATAGCAGCAAGTGAGGATGGAGATGATCGATTTGTTGCAATTGATGATCTAATAGTACAGCCATTAAATTATGGAGCTGAAATGCAAGACTTCCATCTTAGAGCAGCAACTGGAATGATGAACGCTAGATATAATGGATGCAAATTGACATCCACAGATTACAACGTAGATAGCAACGATACCGTGGATAAAGGTCCAGTTATCACAGTAACTGTAGGAGGTGGTAAGGTATTAGCAGCCAAACCAGCATCACAAAAGGGTACATTTGAGATAAGATAGCACTTTTCTCAAATACGATATATTTATAGAAAACAACAAGTAAACTTTCACACGTGGGATATTTAGATAATACAACAGTCACAGTCGACGCCATTTTAACAAACAAGGGTCGAGAAATATTAGCAGCCGGTGGCAGGCTGAACATAACAAAATTCGCATTAGCCGACGACGAAATCGATTACGATTTATGGAACCCTGCTCATACGTTAGGAACTAATTACTATGGAAAGGTTATTGAAGATATGCCGGTTTTAGAAGCGCTTCCTGACGAAACTCAAATGATGAGATACAAGCTAATTACTTTACCAAAGGACGTAATCGGTATTCCCGTCATAAGCATAACACCAGCTGCAATCACCTTTACTTCACTAACTCAAGAAATCAACGTTGTTCCTTCAACATTAAATTTATCTGGAGCTAATACGACGTTAGGATACACTGCAATATTGAGCGACGATACAGTTGCTACAATAGAAGTTGCATCAGATGGTGCAATATCGAGAGCTGGACAAGCAATAGGTTCTACAATAGCTGCAGGTGTAGCGCAAGAGGCAGCAGGAGCTGCAACGAGCTTTATTGATGATGAAACATCAGGTATTTCAACGGCAGGTAAGACAATAACACGAACCGGTACTAAGTTTGTTATTACTCCAAAACCACAAAACAGATTAACACAAACATTAAAATGTCTTCTTACAATTGTAGGAAACGAAACTGGTGGTTTTAAAACAATGGTGATCACGGTAGATCCAACAAACTTCAGTGCACTTGACATATCAACATCAACTCCACTTAACACAGTGAGATAAAAAATAAAAAATGGCACAAATTTATAAAGCATTTCAAGACGACGATATCGTACCAGGAGACACTCAAACAGTCTCACAACCGATATGGTCAGAAAACATGAATCCATATTCTCAATCCTTCGGAGGATCTACTGGAATAGGATTTTTCACTTCATCAGCACAAGTTTCGCAGTCTGGTGATTATTATGTTAACGTGCACCACAGAGACCCACAATCAACTAACGACGCATCAAACGCAGTAGTACAATTTGCTGTTGCTTATGGTAGTAGGGTTGGAAGTGGATCATTTGGAGATGCAAACACAGTTGGGCAGAACGAAAACGACACACCAACAAGAGCAATATACTCACAATACAGAAACCAATTATTACCGCCAACAGATACGATTTTTTCTTTTAACAACGGAGCTGGTGGAACTGATGAGCCTGATGATATTGTGGTTATCAATGTAAATAGAGCCAGATTTAAACAAAAAATTGATCCAGGAAATTGGGAGTTGAGGATTGGAAGTGGATCAACTGTATCTAGTGCTACCTCTTCATTCTTCTCTTTCATAGATGATAGTGGTCAAGAAGCTACTCCTACAATAAACGAAGCAGGACGAGTGTTTAACATTGTTAGTGGATCGGGTGCTGTATCTCACTCAAGCATAGCGTACGGATTATTTTACCCACAACATGGTGTATTGCTATTTAACGCAGCACGATTGAAGCAAGAAATGGGAATACCATTTGACTCTAGATCAGCTTCAGTACTATCAGCAGCCGCTAGACAACCAAAAAATTCAGTGACAGCTTCAATGTTTATTAGTGGTGCTACGTATTTTGCTGCAAGAAGTGAAGAAAAAATTACATCAACACACTACTTTGTGAGAGTCACCAATAAAAATCAAAACTTTTCAAACAATCCAACATTTGTAACTGGAGGTCTTGGAGAATTCAAACACACAAGCATGTTAAGAAATCCAAGTGTTTACATTACGACCATTGGAATGTATGATGACAATAATAGACTAGTTGCAGTTGCTAAATTAAGCAAACCTTTACTGAAGAGCTTCAATAGAGAGGCATTGGTTAAGGTGAAACTAGACTACTAATAATATACCAAAACCCTAAAAACAATCCTTCTCACACTATACGGGAAGGATTTGTTTTACGGCTATATTTATACGCATGGCGGGAGTATTCAAGAGCTTAGACGCATCTGATATAAGGTTAACACCATTCAAAGCACACAAGAAGTGGGATGGGGATTTATGTTACAATAACTATTTTAGTAACGTAAACATACACCCACGTACCTTAGGTATTTTGGATAGCAGTGATGGAGTAACTGGATATGGTGTACACGACAACAAGGATAGAATATTCGCAGCTGATCCCGGAACTGGAAGAATCTACAAGCTAGATTCATCTGATGATTTCAATATATTAGCAACAGCAAGCGTTCCAGGTTTAGTTGATGCAGAATATCGACTTGAAGCTCCTTTTAAAAGTACCATTTTCGGAATGGGATTAGATCCGGGCAATCCTTCTGCTTCTTTATCTTTATTAACCGGTAGCTTGACTTATTTAGCTAATACAACACAATATGCATCACAATATTACACAGCATCAAACATAAGCGGAGCTTTTGCTGATATTGGAGTAACCACTAGAAATTACCCTGAAACCTTTGTATATGGTTGTGGGAATGGTGGTTGTGTTTCGACGTTTGTGGATTTTACTAGTCGTGTGTTTGACACGTCATTAGAACGTAAGAGTCTTTTTGTAGCAAATGAACAAACAGCCTCTTTTATAGGAATCAACGCTGAAGGCAAAGGAGCTTCAGCAGTCGATCGAATTATAGGAGTAACAGCAAACTCAAACACAGCCCCTGATGGTGTTGTATTTGTTGAGTTTACTGGATCAGAGGGTTCTTCCTTAGGATCGTTGCAAGCAATGCATAGTCACTCGTTTTCGATAGCAGCAGCTGGATCAGGTCCGGCACCAGGAGGAGGTGTGTATGGTACATCAACATACGGAAGTGGAACTACTTACGCTGCCAATATCCCACTCTTACTAAACGGTCAACTCAGCACCAGAGACATATACTACGTACCAATATCCCAAACAATTGGTATATATTATATTTTACTGTCAACTGGGCATTTGTATTATATGTTTGCTAATCCATTACCACTTCCGTGTGAAGTAGGATTAGTAGCAACTGGAGTTGCTGACATATTAGTAGACAGTGATGCTGTTCTCCAAGGCAGTAATACATATAATCTTAATAGAAAATTTCATGTTATATATGAGACCGGTGAAGTTGGTTTAGATTTAAACTTCCAAAAAGCCGGCTCTATTTTTACTTTTGGCAAGATTTTAGATTGTCGACAGTGGAAAGCTAGACTTCCTATTATAAAAGCAACTATAAGAAAAAACCAAACCCCAGCTATAATTGGATTGTTTGCCGGATCAACGAGCACATTGGAGGATAGCGTTTTTTGGACACTTAATCCTGATACCTACGAAATAACAGATCCAACTTCGATGGGAGCGACCAAAGGTGATCTTAGAGTAGAAGGATACTTCACAGCTAACAGTCAATTTGGCAACATTTTTCAAACAAATCATTGGAGTCTTGACCGCTTTCTAGGATTTAGCTCATCTTACTCTAACAGATTTGTTGAGTTTCCATCCACTAGTAGTGCATCACCTTATCAATTATACAAAGCTGATTACAATCCAGCACCATCTCACCCTGACTTTAATTTTTTAAACACACTATTTGATCAAGGTAATCCACACTATCAATATCACGAACCAATAACAGTTGATCGTAAGTTTCAAAGAGTTGTTCACAAGTCCATAAACCACCTCTTTTACGAAAGCTTTTACAACAACACTAAAGCTGTATTTGGAGGAGGTAATATAAACAACCAATTGCGGTTTTTAGAAGATCAAGCGTATATTGTTGATTTACCACAATCAAAGTATGGAGAAAGAATACAACAAGGCTCACTTATTATAAGTGCAAGTTACTGTATAAGTGGCAGCAATAACGAAACTTTAAAAATCACAGATGACTTACATGGAAACTTATATGTTTCTGGCGGATTAGTCTCACCATGGAATCCAGCAGTATATGTTAAAAACTCAGTATCTGCAAGTTTAGTCGGAGCATGGCCTACCAGAGATGTGTACAAATACGATTCATCAACAGAAAAAAACACAAAGGAGTATAATGATGGCTACGTTTCGTTTGAGAGTGATTTCAATCGAGGTAACTGGAACATGAAAACGCAGTACAATAACATACGTTTCATGACAATGTCGTACACATATCCATCTGCTTCATACCCACTACCACAAGCTGGTGACTTGTTAGGCACAATACCGTATTTTTCAATGTCACTCACAAGCAGTATAGTCATATCACCTGGAGACGTTCGTGAGTATAAGCAAAGTTATAATTTTGAAAACAGCGACTTTTCAATAACAGCAATGTTTAATTTAGACAGTGGGGCTGTTGGCACACCAACAATAATAACCAAAGAAGGAGAGGGAGATTTACTAGATCGTGTAGATGAAAACGGAAACGTGTACACATACCAAGTTAAAGATAGGTGTCCTTACCGACTTGAGATAATAGGAAACGAGGGATTAAGAAGTCTTGCATTTTATAGAACAAACGAAATAGCTAGGTTAGCATTAACCTCTAGCGCAGCGAGTGTTCATTCAGGCCAACTACATCATGCTGCAGTTATCAAGTCTGGATCATTATTCAGTTTGTACCTTGATAACGTATTAGTAGCTTCTGGTTCTGAGATTGAAGAACCAACACTATGCTCAAACAAAGGGAATGTGGTAATCGGTAACAGAGCCTCTTCATCGTATGGGCAGTATATAGACATTGTTCCAGGATCAACTTTTAGTGGATTTATTGATAACGTCAAACTCTACAATGAAGCATTGACAATGGCTGATCTGAGTTGTTCCTATCACACAGTTGGAAAAGGTGATACGATTGTTGGGAATATATTCTACTCCCACGGAATGGCTGTACTAGGAGCAATACCTACAAGATTTATGGACATTGATCAGGCAACAGCAAGAGGTACACATACTATATATGAAAAAGAAGTTTCATGTACAGTTGGAGCTGGTGAATTTAATCGAAGCAATAATCCAACGTTGCAAGTTTATAATCCACTTAACGGACAGTATGAGTTTAAGCCATTCACCACTCACTCATTCTTTAAGCCGTACGTAACTTCTGTTGGTTTATATAACGATAATGGCGAAATGGTAGCAGTAGCAAAGTTAGGAACTCCAACACAATTACCAACAAACACAGACACTACTTTTATAGTACGTTACGATAAATAATTTATGGCAAAACGAAGAAGAGTATCAAAGGTACGAGCTAGTGCCTTAAAGCACGGCTACCGAA
>UEXM01002743.1_pt1 | contig 12072 bp, 15 predicted proteins | sample 1796661 | NCBI WGS metagenome assembly UEXM01 (sample SAMEA4772469, study PRJEB27181) | metagenome | reverse complement strand
TGGCACCGGTAATCTGCCAGATTTCCCCGGCGCGGGCGGTCAGGCTCAGGCCACTGAACAGCATGCGATCGTCGCGCTCGCAGCCCAGTTGCACAAGCTCCAGTCTGGTGGATGAATCGGACAAAATTAGCTCCCTGAATTCGCGCGGCAGTATAGCATGCCCATTCATATCAGGCTTGATTCAGGCTAGCCTGTCACTCTACCCACAAAGAGGAAATCTCCATGCGCCTGATACCGGGATTTTTTGCCCTGCTGCTTGCCGGCCTGCTCAGCGCCTGCGGCGCAGACAAGCCCCTGGCCACCGTCGACCAAGTAGACCTGCAACGCTACAGCGGCACCTGGTATGAAATCGCCCGGCTGCCCCAGTGGTTCCAGCGCGGTTGCTACAATTCCACCGCCACCTACTCGCTCAATGAGGACGGCACCGTACGCGTGGTCAACCGTTGCCAGCGAGAGGACAAGGAACCCAGCGAAGCGCAAGGCACCGCCCGGGTCGTCCCCGGCTCCGACAACGCCAAACTCAAGGTGCGTTTCGACAGCTGGATCTCCAAGCTGTTGCCCACCATCACCGAAGGCAATTACTGGATCATTGCCCTGGATAAAAACTACCAGACCGTGGTGATCGGTGAGCCGAGCCGGGAATACCTGTGGATTCTGGCACGCACCCCGACACTGCCGGATGATCAATATCAAGCTTTGCTGCAACTGGCCGAGAGCAAGGGCTTTCCGGTGGACGAGCTGCAGCGCAACCGCGACCTGCAACCGGAACAGTGATCCATGGAACACCACGTCTATTTTGCGGTTTTCGGCTTTGACCATGATCCCCGCCAGCTGGATCTGCTGCTGGGACAAAGCGCCGACGACTACTGGCATGAAGGCGAACCCTTCAGCGAGGCCTTCCCCGAAGCCCGCCGCCGGGAAAATCGCTGGATCCTGTCCAGCCAGCTGGATCACACCGCCAGCCACCGGGACCATTTCGAGAAACTGCTCTACAAACTCAAGCGCCTGGCTCCGCAACTGCAAGCCCTGGAAACGGACTACCGTTTCGGCATCGGCGTGTCACACTACTTCGTGATGGACGACCCCGCTTTCTACCTGCCCGCCGAGATTCTCGACGGCTATGAAACCCTGGGCTTTGCCATCACCTTCGATCAACTGGGACTGGACGGCAGCCATGGCACAGGAAATTGAACGCAAATTTTTGATCCGGGACACAAGTATCGTGGATTCACTGGCCGGCGAGCGACTGACGCAGGGCTATCTCAGCCACGACAAGAACGCCACCGTACGCGTTCGCATTGCCGGCACCACCGGCTGGCTGACCATCAAGGGTAAAACCGTAGGCGCCACCCGCAGTGAATTCGAATACCCGGTGCCCGAGGAAGATGCCCGGCAAATGCTGGATGAGCTGTGCAACGCCGGCGTCATCGACAAGACCCGTTACCGCCTGCCCCAGGGCGAGCTGTGCTGGGAGATCGATGTTTTCCACGGCGATAACGATGGCCTGATCGTCGCCGAAATCGAACTGCCCAGTGAAGACACCCCCTTCGACAGACCCGCCTGGCTGGGCGAAGAAGTCACCGGCGATCCCCGCTATTACAACAGCGCGCTGAGCAGCACGCCCTTCAACCAGTGGGCCGATGACTGAGCACCGCTTTACCCTCTGGCGCCAGGACGATAACGGCATCAGGGCGAGAGTGGCAGACTACCCGAGTCGCCAGGCAGCAGAACAGGCCCGCCAGCACTATGAAGCCCTGGGGCACAAGCAGCTCTACTGGGTGGAAGAAAACTGTCAACGCGACAACGAGTGAATTCGCAGATTGCCGCAGGACATCACGACGTAGTCATAATGTCCCGACAGACTCAGGAGGAGGACGGAGGGAACCATGGACGAGAACACGCTGGTTGCACGGCTATGCCAGCAGGCCATCCACATCAATGAGCAGGCACTGGCGGATCTGCAGTATCAGCCCCTGCCCGCCAACGCCGTGCACGACTGCCGGGTGGCCGTGAAACGGCTGCGTGCCCAGTGGCAACTGCTGCGGCCCTGGCTAAGCCGCGACGACCATCGCACCTTTGATCATGGCATCCGCAGTGCCGCCCGGCTGCTGGCCGGCGCCCGGGACAACCACGTCATGGCCGCCACCTTGCAGAAACTGGCCAGCAAAGCCGACAAACCTCAGCGACACTCCCTGAGCCGGGTGGCAAGCACACTGTTCAGCGACCCGGACCCGCAGCCGGAAACCCTCCACCATCAGGAAGCCATCACCGCCTTCGCCCAGGACCAGCAATATTGGCAGTCACTGGCACTGAGCATCAGCGACCATGAGTTGCTGGTCAGTGGTCTGGCGCGCACCTACAAGCAGTGCCGCAATCGCACCATCAAGGCCCAGGGCGGCAGCGATCCAGAGCCCTGGCATGACCTGCGCAAGTGGGTGAAATATCTGCTCTATCAGCAGCAGGCCCTGGCCGATCAGCACATCCACACACCGTGCCACGATGCGGACCTGGAGCGCCTGGGCAAGACCCTGGGCAAACTCCACGACCTGCACATGCTCCGCGAACATGTGCTGACACACAGCCACGCCATCGAGAAAAAGAAGGACCTGACCCATACGCTGGACGCCATTCACGGGCGGGAAAAGCGCTTGCTGAAGAAATGCCAAAGCCACAGCCAGCACCTGTTCCAGACACCCACCAAAAAATGGATTGCCCGGGTAGCCACCCACTGACCGCTCAGGGGAACTTTTCCTTCCTTGCCCACTTCCAAGGGCTTGATACAATCACCAATCCGGTGCCCGAGGACGACCTCGATCACGGCATCCACGGGCAGGCTGATGAAAAGCCTGCCGGGGGACGACCCCATGCAGGAGTTTCTCATGGCATGGGCATTGGTCATTCTCGCCGGCATTCTCGAATCCGGCTGGGCGTTAGGCTTGAAAGCCAGCCACGGCTTCACCCGCCCGCTTCCTTCCCTGTTAACCGTCATCGGCATGGCCGCCAGCTTCTGGCTATTGGCCAAAGCCATGCAGACCCTGCCCGTGGGCACCACCTACGCAGTGTGGACCGGCATGGGCACCATCGGCACCGTGCTGCTGGGGATTGTGCTGTTCCAGGATGCCGTCAACGCCCCTCGCCTGCTGTGCCTGGGCCTGATTCTGGCCGGCATCATCGGGCTGAAAGTCTTCAGCCCGTAGGCCTGACCCTCTGAAGCGATACAATAGGGGCGTGTCCCGGTTACCGGTTCCCTGTAACATGGCGGCCACGCCCTCTCTTGTCGCTCACTACAGGTTTTCCATGCTCAATAATGACGTTCTGCGCCGCGCTCGCTATATCTTCGACTTTGACGATAACCGCATGATCGGCGTCTTCGCCGAAGCCGGCGAAACCGTGACCCGGGAACAGATCAGCGACTGGCTGAAAAAAGATGACGATCCGGCCTTCCAGAAGTGCAACGATCGCACCCTGGCCATTTTCCTCAATGGCCTGATCAATGCCCTGCGCGGCAAAAAGCCCGGCCCACAACCGGAACCCGAATCCCGCCTGACCAACAACATGATTTTCATGAAGCTGAAAATCGCACTGAACCTGCAGGCCGAGGATGTGCTGGCTGTGCTGGAGCTGGCCAACTTCCGCATGAGCAAACACGAACTGAGCGCCTTCTTCCGCAAGCCCGGCCACAAGCATTACCGGGAATGCAAAGACCAGATCCTGCGCAATTTCCTGGCTGGCTTGCAGATACAGTTTCGCGACGGCGAATAAACCCTTACCTGAGAGGTAATGGCGTTACCCAACCATAACGGGTTTCATGGCAGTGACACTGGAGACATGCCATGAAACCCGACCTGCCCCAGAGCCTTTTCCTGCTCAACAGCACCGTCCTGCTCACCCATCAGATCGATGCCGCCTACTGGCATGAGTGGAATCTTTTCCATCTGCCCGGCGGCAACCAGCTCAACCTGATACTGAACCTGCCCATCATCGCCCTGGCATTACTGGCTTTCCTGCAAGTCGCCACCCGCAGTCCACGGCAACGCCTGAGCCACCAGTTTCTGGCCGGGCTGGGCTTGCTGACGGTAGCGATTCACAGCGGCTTTTTCCTGGCCGGACATCCAGAGTTTCAGCAGCCCATGTCACTACTACTGCTGGCTGCCACGTTGATTTTGTCTGTGGCTCAATTGGTGGCGCTGCCACCCCAAGCCACAGCACCCAAACCTGAGGGAAATCGCGCCGCAAGCGACGTTATTCGCTATTAACCAACCGACATTTCCATGGATTGTAGGAGCTATGCTTGGCGCCGTGTTCGCCATGCAAGCATAGCTCCTACAGGAACGGATTAACTGCCTTTAACCGCCCGCACCCCGCTCAAGGTCTTGAAACACAACTCCTTGGCAGTCTCCCAGAACTCCTGCATGTAAGGCGTGTGATCATCCTCCACCCGCACGGCCGCATACAGCGTGCGCCACACGCCCTTCTCGCCCAGCCGCACGGTTTTCAGCAGGTCGTGCTCGGTGTATTCGGTGAGTGCCCAGTTGGGTAAGGCCGCCACGCCCCGACCCGCCGCCACCAGTTGTGCGGTCATGGGGGTGAGCTCGGCGGTACGAATGGCGGCGGGTTCGGCGTTGGCCGGGTTGAGGAAGGCGGTGAACACATCCAGTCGTTCCCGCTCCACCGGGTAGGTAATCAGGGTCTGGTCGGTAATATCTTCCGGTTCAATCCACTTGCTTGCCGCCAGCGGCGACTGCCGCGACACCGCCAGCACCAGCTCGTAGCGAAACAGGGGCAGGTATTTCACCGCCTCGTTCTCCACCGGGTCGGAGGTGATCACCATATCCAGGTCACCACGCACCAGCGCCGGCAAGGGCGCAAAGCTGAAGGCCGCAGACAGGTCCAGTTCCACTTCCGGCCAGTGTTCGCGAAACGCATCCAGGGCCGGCATCAGCCACTGGAAGCAGGAGTGGCACTCAATGGCGATGTGCAGGCGCCCGGTCTGGCCTGCCGCCAGCCGTTTCAGCTCCCTTTCGGTTTGCTGCACTCTCGGCAGCACCTCCCGTGCCAGGGCCAATACCCGCAAACCGGCAGTCGTGAATCGCACCGGTCGCGTGCGCCGGACCAACAAGGCCGCACCCAGCCGCCCCTCCAGATCCTTGAGCTGGTGAGACAGGGCAGATTGCGTCACATGCAGCCGCTCCGCCGCTTCCATCAATGAACCCGCCTCTTCAATGGCCAGCAGGGTGGTCAGGTGCCGAACCTCCAACATGAGAAAACCTCATAGATAAAATTAGTTATTTGATTTTGCCTCAATTGGCATCGCGCACACAATAGCCCCATCGATGTCTGCACGTGGACTCACTCCGGTGTGTCCTCGTGCAGACCTGTTGCGTACAAGCAAACCAAGGATGTCATCATGACCACCCTCCACAACCTGGGATTTCCCCGCATTGGTGCCCGCCGTGAGTTGAAGCAAGCCGTGGAATCCTACTGGGCCGGCGATCTGCAACAGACCGAACTGGAACACGTGGGCAAGAGCCTGCGCGAACGACACTGGGCGCTGCAGGCCGATGCCGGCCTGGACCTGGTGCCGGTGGGCGATTTCGCCTGGTATGACCAGATTCTGGAATTTTCCTGCCTGCTGGGCGTGGTACCCAACCGGTTCCAGCAAGACAACGACCAACCGGTAAGCCTGGACACCCTGTTCCGCATGGCCCGTGGCCGGGCCCCCAGCGGCACGCCGGCGGCAGCCTGTGAAATGACCAAATGGTTCGACACCAACTACCACTACATCGTCCCGGAGCTGGCGGCGGATCAGACCTTCCGCATTGCCCGGGAAAGTCTGTTCGAGCAGGTGGAAGAAGCCAAAGCCCAGGGCCACGCCCCCAAGCCGGTTATCCCCGGCCCGCTCACCTATCTGTACCTGAGCAAGGGCGACAGCTTTGACGGCGCCGACGACAGCACCAAGCTCGCCCTGCTGGACAGCCTGATTCCGGTGTACCGCCAGATCCTGCAACGCTTCGCGGATCAGGGCGTGGAATGGGTACAGATCGATGAACCGATTCTGGTGCTGGACCTGCCCGACAGCTGGCAGCGCAGCTACCTGCGTGTCTACGACCAGCTCGCCGCCGCCAGTGACTGCAAGTTGCTGCTGGCAACCTACTTCGGCGGCCTGGAAAACAATCTCTTCACCGCCCTGGAACTGCCCGTGGATGGTTTGCATCTGGACCGGGTACGCGGCAACGATGATCTCGGTCAGGTAGTGCCGCGGCTGGGTGACAAGGTGCTGTCGCTGGGCTACATCAATGGCCGCAATATCTGGCGCACCGATCTGGATGCGGCCCTGGATGCGCTAATTTCCCTGCGCAACGAACTGGGCGATCGCCTGTGGCTGGCGCCCTCCTGTTCCCTGCTGCACAGCCCGGTGGATCTGGATCAGGAAGACAAGCTGGATAGCGAACTGAAAAGCTGGCTGAGCTTCGCCAAACAGAAACTGCAGGAGCTGGCCCTGCTGGGCGGCGCACTCGATGGCGACAGCAGCGTCAATGCCGGCTTGCAGCGCCCCCGCGCAGCCCTGCCGGCTCCCCCCTTTTCTACCCGCATTCATCACCCGGCAGTCGCCCAACGGCTGGCCGCTTCTGTCGTTATGTCCCTCGACCGCCACAGCCCCTTTGCCGAGCGCATTGCCAAACAACACCTGGCGCTGCAATTACCGGCCTTCCCTACCACCACCATCGGTTCCTTCCCGCAAACCCGGGAAATCCGTACCGCCCGCCGCGACTGGAAAACCGGCCGCCTTGACGATGCCACCTACAACGAGCAGATGAAGCAGGAAATTGCCCGCTGCATCCGCTATCAGGAAGAGGTAGAACTGGATGTGCTGGTGCACGGCGAAGCCGAGCGCAATGACATGGTGGAATACTTCGGTGAACTGCTGGATGGTTTTGTCTTCACCCGCTTCGGCTGGGTGCAGAGCTATGGCTCGCGCTGTGTGAAACCCCCCGTGATCTTCGGTGACGTGCAGCGCCCCGAGGCCATGACCGTGGCGTGGGCGCAATACGCCCAGTCACTCACCGACAAGCCCGTCAAAGGCATGCTCACCGGGCCGGTGACCATTTTGCAGTGGTCTTTCGTGCGCGATGACCAGCCCCGTGCCGACACCTGTCGCCAGATCGCCCTGGCCCTGCGCGACGAAGTGCAGGACCTGGAAACCGCCGGCATCAAGGTAATCCAGATCGACGAACCCGCCCTGCGCGAAGGGCTGCCACTGCGCAAGGCAGACTGGGGCCAGTACCTGGACTGGGCCGTGGACTGTTTCCGCCTGGCCACCGTGGGCGTGGCCGACGATACCCAGATCCACACCCATATGTGCTACTCGGAGTTCAACGACATCATCGAGGCCATCGCCGCTCTGGATGCAGACGTGATCACCATCGAAACGTCCCGCTCCAACATGGAGCTGCTCGATGCCTTCCGGGATTTCCAGTACCCCAACGACATTGGCCCGGGCGTGTACGACATCCACTCCCCCAATGAACCGGACGTGGGCTGGATGGTGCAACTGATGGAAAAAGCCGCCGAGCGACTGCCCAGGGAACGGCTATGGGTAAACCCGGACTGCGGCCTGAAAACCCGCAAATGGGAAGAAACCCAGGGCGCGTTGGCCAACATGGTGGATGCGGCCAAGCAGCTTCGCGAGGCGGTTTAACCGTCCCGTAGGAGCGTCGCTCGCGGCGCGATAACCCAAAACCTTAAAAGACGGATTTACCACAGAGGACACAGAGATCACTGAGGAAAGATATTTTTCTCTGTGTACTCTGTGCCCTCTGTGGTGAAAAGGCTTTTGATCTTGGTTTGGGTTATCGCGCCGCGAGCGACGCTCCTACGGAAAGGTAGGGGGCATGTTCAACTCTGCCCCTCCTCTTCCGCTTCGATCACCTTCAACAACCGGTCCGGCCCCAGCTCTACCGGCTTGGGTTCGCCGGGTAACTGCCAGTGGCCTGCGTGGCGCTCGTCCGGTTTGCTGTCCATCAGTGGCAGGCTGGTAAGGTCCGCCAACGCATCGCGGAACAGGTCGGTGCGGTAGCATTGCGCAGCAAAGGTCTGGGTTTCTTCCAGGCTGCACTGACGCCAGCGCTGCATTTCCTCTAACAGGAAACGGGCATCGGAACGCCAGGGGAAGTTGGCGTGGAAACCGGCGAACACATGGAAGTGATGGGCCGGAAACGGTTGTCCGGTCAAGCCACCGGGCAGGCGCTGGCTGAACGGTGCGCGAATGATTTCCGCCGGCACATCCAGCCAGGCCGGATGTGCCAGTAGCGACAGGCTCTCCAGCAGATGCTCGTCGGCGTGGCGAGCGGCCTTATAGAGTGCACGCAACATGGCGCGATGAGGCCCGGGATTACGGGCCACCCAGTCACGGGACACCGCCAACACTTTTTCCGGTGCGTTTTCCCAGATCTGGTAACCGGAAAGAATGCAGTGCCCGGCGCCGGTTAACGCCGCCAGACTGTTCCAGGGTTCGCCTACACAGAAACCATCGATATGCCCCATGCGCAGGTGATCCACCATCTGCGACGGCGGCAACACCACCAGCTTCACGTCGTGATCCGGATCCAGCCCGGCGACACTCAGCCAGTGGCGCAATTGATAGGCATGACAGGAAAACGGAAACACCACCGCCAACACCAGCGGCGACTCACCACTACTGGCACGGGCCGCCACCAGCTTGTTCATGGCACTGGCCATGTCGTTGGGCGTGGGCCCTTCAGACAAAGCACACAGCCCCTGGAACAACATGGGTGACACGGTAATACCGTTGCCGTTCAGCCCCATGGAGAATGCCGTGGCCAGGGGTTTCTTGATACACCCCAGCCCCAGCGATGTGGCCATCATCATGGGCGCCAGCATGGGGGCCGCATCCAGCTGGCCCACCAGCAAACGATCACGCAGGCTGGCCCAGCTCCACTCCGGCTGCAGCTCCACATCCAGCCCTTCGGCGGCGAAGTAGCCCGCTTCCTGGGCCACCACCAACGGCAGGCTATCGGTCAGCGGCATATAGCCGATACGGATTTTCATGGGGTTGGCTCCGCAAGGGGCTGACGGCGAACGCCGGACGCCTGACGCTTGACCATCTGCACACCTTCAGCCGGTGTAGCACGCCATACTTTTTTGCTGGGTGCCTCGATCAGGGTGCGTGATTTTTTCAATGGGCTCACTCTTCTCATGCTCGCTCCAGTTTTGTGGGGCCGGTCGTTTGCTATGCCCTGCGGGTGCGACCGCGACTCTCAACCGACAAGGGCAAGATAATTCGCGATGGAACCATCGCTCCCACAGGGAAAGCTGGCCAATTCCATCACCCCTGCGCCTTCAGCATCTCGGCATAATCCAGCACTGATCTCGCCACTTGTATTAATGGCTGGCCGGTATTCATGGCCTGGCGCCGCAGGGTGCTGTAGGCATCCTGCTCATTGAGGCGGCGGCGTTGCATCAGCAGGCCCTTGGCCCGCTCGATGATCTTGCGTTCCGCCAGCGCTTCGCGGGTCTGTTCCAGCTCTTCGCGCAGTGCCTGGTATTCCCGGAAACGGGCGGTGGCCACGCGCATCACGCCACGCACCCGGGCCAGATCGGTTTCCCCGGCCACATAGGCACTGACGCCGGCACGCAGGGCCGCCACGATCAGATCCTCATCGTCCTGGTTGCAGAACATGACCATGGGGCGCGGCATATCCCGCTGCACCAGTGCCATGCTTTCCAGGGTGTCCCGGTCCGGCGCGTCCATGTCCACGATCACCACGTCCGGGTTGCTGGAATGCACCTTCTCCGCCAGCCCGGCAGCACTGGTCAGACGACAGAGGATCTCGTGCCCTTCGTCGATCAGGGCACGTTCCAGAATGGCGGCGCGCGGTGGCTGGTCATCCACCAGCATGATTTTCAGGGCCATAGTGTCGGAAGCATCCAGGGATTGAGTGTTACTGGAGTGGTTTGCAACGGTTGTGCCAGTCATGGGTGGTTTAACTCGCTGTTTTTGTTTGCTATTCCTTATTCACCACAACAGCACCCGCAAAGCGCACCATGACAGTGCACTCTGCGGCGCTAAAACGGCGCTGTATTGGTCAGAGCTTCACTTCGGCCCAGGCCCACAGTTTTTGTGTATCGGCACCGAAATCATCGGCGTTGTAATCGGCGTATTTCAGGCCCACCACGTAGTGCTTGCCGATGGGCCGTGCCACCAGCAGGTTGGTTTCCGTGCCGTAGTCACTGCTGCCTTCTTCGGCCTGGAAATCGTGATACACCGCCGCCAGCTTGAACCCCGCCAGCTTGGTACCGACACTGACAAAGCTGTCTTTCAGGCCGTCCGCCGGGGTTACCAGGAACTGGTCCGCCCAACCATTAAAGGCATGCTTTGTGGCCAGCGGGGTCTGGAAGGCAATCTGGCCGTCATCAGAGCCCAGCACTTCCTGCGCTACCTTGACGGTGACCCCGGCCATTTCTGCGCCCACTTCGGCGAAGTAGTACTCGGTATCGCCGGCTTCCACCTCTTGCTGGGCGCCTTCCAGGGTGAGAAGCAGCTTTACGGCATCCAGACCGAAGGCACCGGCATACCGCAGGCCATAGGTGTCGTTATCGGAGTCGGGCACGTTATCGGTTTCCAGCAGGTAACCGTAGGCGGTGAGGGATCCCCCCGGCATTCCCGCCCAGCTGGCGTTCAACAGGGTATTGGACACGTTGGCATCGAACTTTGGCGTGAAGCCGTTTACCTGGGTGAGATAGGCGGCGGAAAGAGAAAAATCACCGGTCCCGTAATCCACCTTGGTGCCATCAAAGGTCTGCTCGTCCTGGCGCCAGCCCACGTTACCGACGAAGCGGGCGTTGTCGTAAATGATGCGCTGGCGACCATAGGTGGCCACCAGGCCGTCGAGGGCATCGCTACCGGTATAACGTACTGCGGCGCGGTTAAGCTCGGTGACTTCCGGATCGGCGATTACCGGGTAACCCGTCATGTGCGGCGCAAAGTTATCGACTTTTCCAACAATGCGGGTGTCTTCAAACTCCCCCAACACATCAAAACCGTGCAGCGTACCGCTCTGGTAGCCCAGCCGGGTGCGCAGGGTGAGCGCCTGGGCATCTTCTGCGGCACCGTCGCTATCCACTTCTTCATGGCGCAAGCGCAGGTTCAGCAGCGGCTTGCCTTCTTTCAACGCCGTGATAAACGCATCGTCTTCGGCGTGAGCCGTCCCCGAAAAGCCAAGCGTGGAAAGGATAACGCCGGCAGCAATGGCAGAATATTTCATGGTCATTTCCTCGATGTAACGTCCCAAAATTAAAAACAGTGATGTGCTGAAATCAGACACACCTTCCCCCTGCCCGCTTTTCCGTGTGCGAAAAAAGCAGGCGAATCAAATCAGTCATGAACGGTTATCAGGCCCGTTTTCGCACGGCGCCAGACTCAGCGTCGGTACGCTTGGGCAGCGGCTCCACCTTGCGCTGTTTCTCGTACAGGAATTGCAGCACCTGCTGACGACAACGGACGAAGGTGGGGTCGTCGGCCAGGGCCAGGCGGTCCCGTGGACGCGGCACCTTCACATCCAGAATCTCGCCGATGGTGGCGGACGGCCCATTGGTCATCATCACAATGCGGTCGGACAGCAACACCGCCTCGTCCACATCGTGGGTAATCATGATCACCGTGGTGCCCAGCTGGGCATGGATCTCCATCAGCGAATCCTGCAGGTGGGCACGGGTCAGGGCATCCAGCGCCCCGAAGGGTTCATCCATCAACAACACCTGGGGCTGCATGGCCAGGGCCCGGGCAATGCCCACGCGCTGCTTCATGCCACCGGAGATTTCATCCGGCTTCTTGTGCATGGCATGGGCCATGTGCACCAGCTCTAGGTTGTGCTCGACCCAGTCACGAATTTCCGCCCGGCTTTTGGTCTTCTTGAAGACCTGCTTCACCGCAAGCTCCACGTTTTCAAACGCCGTGAGCCAGGGCAGCAGTGAATGGGTCTGGAACACCACGGCCCGCTCAGGGCCGGGTTCGGTGACTTCCTGCTTATCCAGGATCACCCCGCCGTCGGT
>UEXM01002742.1_pt1 | contig 12072 bp, 10 predicted proteins | sample 1796661 | NCBI WGS metagenome assembly UEXM01 (sample SAMEA4772469, study PRJEB27181) | metagenome | reverse complement strand
CACTATTTATTATGATATCACAAGGAGACAATTATGTCAAGTAAAGTTAAATTTCTAAGCAGAGCCAAACGAAAAAGATTGTTGGAAGCTCTTTCTCAAGTTGAAGAAGGAACTCCCGAAGCAAAAGCAATAAGAGAACAACTAGGTGCTCATGCCCCTGTTGATCCTGCTGTAGAAGCTAAAAAGAAAGCCGAAGCCGAAGCTGTTGTCAAAGCCGCTCAAGACGCTGCTCGCAAAGCTCAAGAAGAAGCAGAAGCAAAGCGTAAATCTGAAGAAGCTGCTCGTAAAAAGAAAGCAGATGCCGAAGCAAAGCGCAAAGCCGATGAAGCTAAGAAAAAAGCTGCTGCAAAGAAAAAAGCGGATGCTGCAAAGAAAAAAGCGATTTCGAAAGAAAAGTAGACTAGTTAGTTAGTAATAATTAATGCACATGTGTTAGTCCTCCGTAAGCCCCAAGCTCTCCAATTGCATGGGGCTTTTCTTTTGTCTAAAACTATTTAAAGGGAACGGAGGTTCCATGTATGTCTTTACCCACCTTAACACCAACATCAACAACATCAGCAATTACATTGCCAAGCAGCGTATCGTCTATATTAAGTGATTCAATTGCACCAGCAGATACGCAAATTGTAGCTGCCTGTCCAATAGGAGCGTATACTGGATCAGCAGCTTTTGTTACAGGAGCTGTTGCTCAAGTTGCTTTTACTTATAAAAGACTTGGAGGAGACGTCCTTGATATAGAACTAACAAGCGGTTCTGTATTTGCTTCTTATGAAGAAGCATGCTTAGAATATTCTTATATTGTTAACAGACATCAAGCAAAAAACAGCCTTGGTGCTGCTCTTGGATCCCCAACAGCGTCTTTTGATCACAAAGGAGAAATATCTTCAGGAGCCGATGGTGCATCTTTAAAGTATCCAAAATTCACATTCGACTATGCTTTTAAGATGGGCGATAAGTTTGGAACAGAAGCAGGCGTTGGAGGAACTGAGCCGATATATAGCGCTTCTCTTTCAACAGTCTCCGGACAACAAGACTATGATCTTCAAGCAATCGTTGAAGCAAATTCCGAGTTTACAAGCATTGTTGGGTCAAAGAGAATAAAGATAAGAAAAATGTTTTACATCTCTCCTCAACAAATGTGGAGGTTTTATGGTTATTATGGAGGACTTAATGTTGTTGGTAATTTTCATAACTATGGTCAGTATGCTGATGATTCTTCATTTCAAGTTATTCCTGCTTATCATAATAAAATGCAAGCTATGGCTTATGAGGATCACCTTTACACAAGAACTTCTCATTATTCATATGAAATAGTTGACAATAAGCTAAGATTATTTCCAAAACCAACAAGTGTTTCACCAGAACAGTTTTGGTTTAAGTTCACAGTTGAAACTAACTCTCCTTTTGAAGATGATGTAGAGTCTGGACAAAATGGTGTAAACAATATGAACACACTTCCTTTCCAAAATCTTCCATACGAAAATATAAACTCCATAGGTAAACAATGGATCAGGAGATTCTCTCTTGCATTATCAAAAGAAGTATTAGGACAAATCAGAGGAAAGTTTGGCAACACTGTTCCAATTCCCGGAGAAACAGTTAATCTAAACGCTTCAGAACTATTGGGACAAGCTAAAGAAGAACAAGCAGCGTTGAGAGAAGAGTTGGCTAAAGTTCTCGATGAAACAACATACAATAAGTTGATAGAAACAGATAAAGGCATGATTGATAACCAAAATGCAATCGTCAAAAACTCACCTCTTGGAATATTTGTAGGATAATTGCATGTCAGATGATAACAAATGGTCAAAACCAACCGCTCCTCCTCCTCCTTTGTTTCTCGGAGAGAAGGAACGCAACCTTGTAAAGCAAATCAACGATGAAGTTATTGAACGAGTTGTTGGGCAACAAGTAATTTACTTTCCAATTGACATTGAGCATACAAATTATCACCCAGTCTACGGAGAAGCGATAGAAAAAAACTTTCTTCCACCAGTTAGAGTATATGCTCTTGTTGAATACGGAGGAGTTGAGACATCTTTTATGGATGGAGTGACCATAGATAAGAAAACCACTGCTGTTGTAAAGTTCCACAAGAGAAGATTGACAGAAGATCAAAATCTTTTTGTTAGAGAAGGTGATTTTATAAAATACGGTTCCATTTTTTACGAAATTGTAAAGACAAACGAACCAAAACAATTATTTGGACAAATTGATCACAAATTTGAGATAATTGCAGACTGTATAAGAGCCCGTGACGGCTTGTTTAACGCGGAGTAGACTATGAGTGAGACTATTGAACTTTCGACCCTTGAAACCATTGATATGGGCCTATATGATCATGTAAATAAGATATTTGACATACATACAAAGACCAATAAAGGATTGATCAAGGTTCCTGTATTATGGTTGTCTGCTGAGAGAACATTTCAAATCAAAAATGATCGATCTTTCCGAGATTCTGTTGGAAAAGCAAAACTACCTCTTATATCTATTGAAAGAACTGACATATCAAAAGACAAAACGTTCAAAGGTGCTGTTCAGGCAGACCTTCCGGTTGACAAAACATCAGCAAGAGCCTACAGGTCCAGGCCTTATAGAACTATAACAAGAGTAGTGCAATCAAAGACAGTTGATAGAGCTGTTGCTAAAGGTTTTAAGGACTCAAAAGGACAAACAGCTTACCCAAGGGACAAATTCAAGACACTGACCAGCAAAAAAATAGTAACTGAGTCTGTCAATGTGCCTTTGCCCACTTATGTGACCATAAATTATGCTATCAATATCAGATCAGAGTACCAACAACAGATGAATGACATGATAACTCCGTTTATTTCGAGGACAGGGCAGCTAAATCATTTTCTTTTTGAATACAACGATCACAGATACGAAGCATTTATTGATCAATCGTTTGCACAGACCAACAATTCAACAAATTTGGGTGAGGAAGAGAGATCTTTCATGACCAAGATAACAATAAAGGTCTTAGGATATATCATGGGCGACGGAATTAATGATCCAAAGCCAGAAATAAGCACAGAAGAGAATATTGTTGAAGTCAAATTGTCCAGAGAAAGAACCATATTGGACGACAGAGTCCCATGGAAGAAGAAAAACAATAAATATAGACCCATATAGTTTTTAACATTATTACATACTATTTATTACGAATAAGTGTTTAAAAAAGGAGTACTTTAATGCCTAGAAAATTCGATTTTATATCCCCAGGTATCGAGATAACTGAAGTAGATCAGTCAATATTACCTGCTGAAGTGGATGATGACGGACCAATTATCATTGGACGTACAGCAAGAGGACCAGCTATGAAGCCGGTCAAAGTTAGATCTTTAGAAGACTATATAGCAGTCTTTGGTCTTCCAATTCCCGGTGGTAACTCAAAAACTGGAGACGTTTGGAGAGACGGTGCAGGAACAACTGCTCCATCATATGCTTCATACGCAGCTCAAACTTGGTTGGCATCTCAAACATCACCTGTAACAATGGTAAGATTATTAGGAGAACAATCGACAAACGCAACTGATGATGCGCATAAAGCTGGTTGGGCTTTGAAAAATACATACGTAGATTCATCAAATGCTACCAACTCAACAGCATATGGTTTGTTTGTAACAGATTATGCTGGGTCTGGAAAATCAACCGCTATTACGTTATTGGAAGGATCAGCATTTGCCGCTGGTACTTTGGAATCAGGCGCGACTAAACTTATGTTTTATAGAAATAATGATGTTACTACTGCTACTAAAGCTGGTGGTCTTGTTCTAGAGATTGATTTTGAATCTGATAATGCCACTATAGCTGGTGGTACAGTTGCTAGAGCAACAGATGGCACAGATAATGTTGCAAAAATTACCTGTGGATTTTCTGGTCTATCAACTATTACTGAAATCTTGGCTGTTGTTGAGACTGCTTTAGAATTAGCAATCTCAAGTGGCGACATTTCAAATATATCAATAGATAACGAGGGAGCACAACTTTTAATTTACAACCTTCAAACAGGTGCTGCTGTTACAGACAGACTAACTGTTGTCGATAGTGGAACCAGCGTAAACCAATTCAAAGGAAAAGGTGTTGATCCGCAGGCACCGGGAACCCCTGAAACTGGAACTGATTTAGCAGGTGGTATAACAAATAACAACCAAGCTGTTTGTGCTGTTGCTGCTACTCAAGCTGCTTCTGAAGGCGCCCTCGCAGCAATTTTTTATTGCAACGAAGGTTCACTTGGCTTATCAGGAGAGGGTCCTGCTGGTTCCGCTACTGCTGCTACAGGTGAATCCTGTTCTTTGGTGAAAAGTGCAACAAACAAAGGGTTTACTTTAAAAATTACAAACGCAAGTGACGTTGAGGTTGATAGTCTTCCGTTCAACTTTGACAGAAATAGCGAAAAATACATTAGAAGAGTCTTTAACACAAACCCAACTCTTACAAATTCAATAACAAACACAACAGCAAAAACTTATTGGTTAGGTGAAACGTTTTACAACCACCTTAACACTTATGTAACAGGTAATGTTGCAGCTCAACAATACGGTGTCTTGGTTCCTTTGCATGAAAACGGACAAACGTCCGATGCTTCAAACAAAAAATACAATTGGGGATACCACAAAGAAGGAGCAGCCGCTGCTCAATCTGGTTGGGTTATTGCAGATGACGCAGGAACAGCTTCTACTTATCAACCAATAGCTGGTCATACAAAAATGTTTAAGTTTCATTGCTTGCACGAAGGTGAAGCAGTGCAAAAAGAAATTTTAATTGCTGTTGAAGATCTAAAACTTCCTGCAAACCCTTTAGTTTATGCATACTCTACATTCACAATAAGAATAACAGATATAAACGGAAACACTTTAGAAAAATTTAGCAATCTAAATATGGATGCTGATTCTAATAATTATATTGCCAAAAGAATTGGAGATATGGACACAGAGTGGTCGGAACTAGACAGAAGATATCGTAAAAAATACACTGCTGGTTTTTTAAATCAATCAGACTATGTGCGTATTGAAATGGCACCAGAAATGCCTGATCGAGAAAGTGCTTTGCCATTTGGTTTCTTAGGACCTGGTCGTCCTAAAGGATGGGGAGCTCTAGACGGAGATTCACAACCTAAATCTTTAGACCTTTCAGATGATTTTACAGGAGCTTTTGTCAAAAATGGAGACCCAGCAGATGGCGCTACAGGTGAACTTATAGAACTTGATGGAGAACAATCGGTTAAATTTATTTGGCCAGCAATTCCTTTGAGAGTTAACGGTTCTGATGGTTTTACTTCAAATCCTTACAAAGCTTATTTTGGAATTAGACCAAAATTCTCTACAAGTTCAAAAGCATACGATCCAGATTACTGCGATTACCTAAGAAGACCTCCTCAAGAATATCAAGATAAAATCTTTAACCCATCAGGAAATTGGGAACATTCATTCATATTTTCTCTTGATGATATTGTCATTTCCGAAGCAGCTAATACAGTAACTTACACTTCTGGTTCTAGACAACTAGGAACCTCTTGGACAGCACAGGCTGACAAGTCACCTATTGATTTGTTGAAGAAAGGAGTTAAGAGATTTATGATGCCTCTCTTTGGTGGAGCTGATGGATTTGATATTCAAGAAAGAGAGCCATTTAGATTTGATCTTGTCGAATCAGCCAAAACTGGAACCGACTCTACAAACCCTATAACTTATACATTGAACAAAGCTATCGACTCAGTTGCAGATTCTGAACAAGTTCCTGCTAATTTGCTAGCAATGCCTGGTATTAAATCCACAACGTTTACAGACAAGTTGATTGCAACGGCAGAATCTAGACAAGACTGTTTGGCTATTATTGACCTTGAAAACGATTATCTTCCAAAATGTGAAGCTTTGGCTGGTGCTTTAGATAAAGACAGACGAGGTTCTGTCGATTCTGCTGTTACTACAGTGAAGTCTAGAAATTTTGACTCAAGTTATGCATGTGCTTTTTATCCATGGATTCAAGTAAGAGACACTTTAAATGCCGGAAAGGTATTATGGGTTCCTTCTTCAATTGCTGCTCTTGGAGCAATGGCAAAGACAGAAGCAACTTCAGACTTATGGTTTGCACCTGCTGGATTTAACAGAGGTGGGTTAGGATCACTTGGTGGGCGTTCAGGTCCTGTTGCTCTTCAAGCAACTCAAAGACTTGACGTATCAGAGAGAGACGACTTGTATGAATTAAATATCAATCCAATCGCTTCTTTCCCTAACGAAGGACTAGTAATCTTTGGACAAAAAACCTTACAATCAGCAGACTCAGCTTTAGACAGAATTAACGTTCGTCGTCTCATGATCTTCCTCAAAAAGAAAATCGGTGATGTTGCAAAAGCAACTTTATTTGAGAACAACGTTGAAGCAACATGGGCAGATTTCAAAGGAAGAGCAGAACCAATTCTTTCACAAGTTAAGAACAGATTTGGTTTAACAGAGTATCGTCTTATTTTAGACGAAACAACAACAACACCAGATCTACAAGATCGCAACATAATGTATGCAAAAATCTTCTTGAAGCCCGCAAGAGCAATAGAATTTATAGCAATCGATTTTGTTATCACTAAGAGTGGTGCAGATTTTGTATAGACATCTAATTAATTTAAACAGGAGTAACAGATAATGTCATTTTGGACCGAAGTGGGTGGTAAAGACCCAAAAAGAAATTTCAGATTTAGAGTAACAATTGGAGGCTTTACAGGAAAAACTGTTTGGTGGGCTAAAAAAGTTCAAAAGCCAAACTATTCAATTGCTGAAGTGAAGCACGTATATCTAGGACATACATATTATTATCCTGGAAAACTGGAATGGCAAGAAGTTACAATGACTCTTGTTGACCCAGCAGAAGAATCAGGAGTTGATGCTCTTAGAGACTTAAACAAAATTGTCGAAGGCTCAGGGTATGAATTGCCAACTCCTGCTGGTAACACAAAAACTATGTCAAAAGACAAAGCTTCTGGTGATGGTGGTCTAGGTTCTGTTACAATTGAACAATTGGATGCTGATGGCAAGCCCATAGAAACTTGGACTTTGAACAACCCTTTTCTTAAAAAAGTTTCCTTTTCTGATCTGGACTATGAAAATGATGACCTTACAACAATTGATATTGCTTTAAGATATGACTGGGCTGAATGTGTAATAGCAGGAAGCGAAGACGCATTCTTTAACCCAGCAGCGTCGCAAAGATAATAGGATAATACATGTCTTGGTGGACTGAAAGTACTACAACACCTAAGAGGAAATCTTTATTTTACGTGAAGATCTCCTCTCAGTTCTTTTTGCCGTTTGTTAAGACTTGCTCAAAGCCTTCGGCTAATGTTGAGACAAAAGAGTTTAAACTTATAAACCATTATATTAAGTATCCGGGCCTTGTTAAGTGGAATCCAATAACCATAACCATGGTTGATATGAACGGATCGAAAGAGAAAAACACAATTGATACAGCAACGGTTCTTTGGAGAATGCTAAAACATTCGGGTTACAATTTTCCTAATAAGGACAGAGGAGTCCTGTCTCACAACGGAGGAGTTAGCGAACTAACAACAACAGAAAAAGAATCAATGTTGGCTGCTGGCTTTGGACTTGGTCTAACAGGTAAGTGGGAAGCAGAAACTGGTGGCATGACCATATATCAAGTTAACCCTGAAGGAAAAACTGTTGAACAGTGGACTTTAAAAAACCCTATTATAAAATCAATAAAATGGGGAGACCTGTCTTATGAAGCAGACGAACCTGTTGAATACACTTTAGAAGTAGACTATGACTGGGCAGAACTAAAACACAAACCAACAGGAAAACAAGCAATAGGATCTCACTATCAAAAGTTTATGGCTGGTCTTGTGTCTCAGGAAGACGCAATAGCCCAAGATGATGCTAGAATAGAAAGAGAAACCGCAGCCGCAAATGAAAGAGGGCTAGCGGCTTTTCAAAGAGATCAACAAGAAGCTGGTGGTGGTGCATCAATGCAATATAATAGTTCAAATTTTGGCTCTAATCCACTAGGCGGTAACGAGGAAGTATATTTATATAATCTACAAGATCAAGCAGCTAATGAAATTACTCAAGCTGAAGCAGATGCAGAAAATCTTACTACTTTGGATGAAGAAGAGTTTCAAGCCGAAATGGAAGCCTTAGAACAAACTTGGTCTCCATTTTAAAACAATCTAACACGAGGTAAAAATGATAAGAAAAAATGAAGACCGAACAGGTCCCAGAGCAACATCAGCAGACGAAATCCCCGCTGATTTGAAACAAATGCTTAACCCAATGGATTTCGTTGCACCAACAGATTTTGTTGAACTCCCGTCAAAAGGACAGTTTTATCCCGAAGGTCATCCCCTTTGCGGAAAAGACACAATTGAAATCAAATACATGACAGCAAAAGAAGAAGACATTCTTTCTTCAAGAGCTTTAATAAAGAAAGGAGTTGCCATTGAACGTCTTTTAGAATCAATCATAAAAGACAAATCAATCAATCCTTCTGACTTATTAATCGGAGACCGAAACGCTATCTTAATCAAAGCAAGATCTTCTGCTTATGGTCATATGTATAAAGCAAACGTTAATTGCCCTGCTTGCGGAGCACAAAACAAAAAAGCTTTTAATCTTTTGGAACCAAAAGTATCTCACGGAGACAACCCAGAAGACCACGGAGTTGAAAAACTTGAGAACGGAAGATACAAATACGAACTACCTTTTTGCAATCTGTTTATTGAGTTCCGCATGCTTAACGGAAAAGACGAAGCAAAACTAATAAAGATTGTCCAACAAGACAGTAAAAAAGAATCTCATGCTATGTCTCAACAAATTGCTTCCGTTATCCAATCAGTTAATGGATACGAAGAAAGAAACGTTATCGACTATTTTGTTCTCAATATGCTAGCCGGTGACGCTAGAGCATTTAGAAAAATCTTAAAAGCTCTAACACCAGACCTAAGAATATCAAGCCACTTTACTTGCACCTCCTGTGATCATGAACAGGAATTGGAGGTTCCGTTCGGCGCGGACTTTTTTTGGCCTGACCGAGGAATATAACGAACATATCTATGAACAGTTCTTCATGCTTAAGCATTATGGCGGATGGTCTTTGTTTGAACTCTATAACTTGCCTGTTGGTTTAAGAAAGTGGTGGCTCGAAAGAACCATCAAAGAATACGAGAAAGAAAAAGAACAAGCAGAAAAAGCAAGAAGATAACTAATGCCCTTGACGGGCATTTTTTTTTGAAAACTAATTACCATAAAAGAGGATTTGTTTGTGACCTGGAATTTTGAATCAAGAATATTGCGTATGCCTGCTGGAGATGATGACGGAGGAGCCGGATATGATTTAGACGCTGTTTTAGCTGCTCAAGGTCGATTGATCGAACAGCGGATGCAGCTGAATCAGCTAGAAAAAGAACGTGCCGAGTTCTTAGGTAATCAGCTAGAAGCAACAAGAAAACAAATAACTATGACTGAGGATAGAATTAATCAGTCAAAATTTCTTGTTGACCAAATGAAAGATGAAAAATTATCTATCATGGATCAACTAGCACTAGCAGAAAAACTTGGACAACAAACACTAACAACAACAGAAGCCCTAGGAAAACTTGGTAAAGATACTGCTGATCAATACAAAAACATGATGCAAGCCTTCCAAACACAACTTAGTGCAATAAATAAAGATATTAAGACAAACGCAAATGATCAAGAAGCTTTAAAAAAGCTACAAAAAGAAAGATTAGAAATCTTAGAACAAATGCAAACTGGTCAAGAACAATTTGTTGGTAAGTTACAAGATGCTGAAAAGTCTGGAACAAAAGTAGCCGGAGCTCTTGGAGGGGTTGCGTCAAAACTTGGTATGAGTGCTAAGTTTTCTGATACCATGGCTGGTAAAATGGGAGACTTTTACGCTGAAATAAACGAAGGCTCAGGGTCTTTAACTGATTTAACATCAATGATGGGATCAGCAGCTGTTCAAGATATCGCAGCCGGAGCAATAGCTTCTCTTATAGACAAAGTCATAGATCTTGCCATAGAGATGGACAAGACCTCTAAGGAATTTGAAAAAGCAAACGGATTCACACAAGGATTCGGATCAGAAATCTCTAGAGTATCAGGAGATTTAATATTAGCTGGTATGTCAGCAAAAGATGCCGGCGTGGCTATGCAAGGCTTGGTAAACAATTTCTCCGCGTTCAATCCTCAAGCAACACAATCTAATGTAAATCTAGCAAAAAATGTTGCAATGATGAATGCGTTTGGTGTTTCAACCGAAACTTCAACAAAAATGCTTGATAACTTTGTTCGAGCTCAAGGAATGACAGCAGAAGCTGCAACTAACATGGCTTTAAAAGTATCGTATGCTGGAGAGTCTATTGGATTTTCTGCTGCAAAGATGTCAGCTGATTTCAATGCAACCTATGGTGTTCTTTCTCAATTTGGAGATGGATCAACAGAAATATTCTTGGACTTACAAGCTCAAGCAAAAGCCACAGGTGTTGCCATAGGTGAACTGGTAAAAGTTGCACAAAAATTTGATACATTTTCTGATGCAGCTACAACAGTAGCACAACTCAACACAGTGCTTGGATCAAACTTAAGTGCTATGGAATTGATGAATGCTGATTATGATGAAAGACTTAACTTGTTGAGAGAAGGAATAGGCCTAGACGGACAAGCGTTTGAATCCCTTGATCGTTATACAAAATTGTATGTGCAAAATGCTCTTGGTGTATCATCAGCAGCCGAAGCTCAGAAGTTATTGAACATGAACACAGCAGAGTACACAGGATACAAACAAGATATGGAAGCAGCTCGCATGTCTCAAGAAGAACTAAACCAAGCTGTTGTTGCCGCTGTTCCTATAGCAACAAAACTAACCAATGCTTTAACTTCTATAGCTGCTGTGCTGGTTCCTCTTGTTGAAGGATTTGCAGCACTTTTTAACATTTTAAGCGAGCTGGATGGATTTTCCAAAGGATTGTTAATTCCTACTTTGACAACTGTTGGTCTTGCTCTTTTAACCGCAAAACTAGAAGCAACTGGACTGGCATTTGCTGTTGCCAGAGTTTTTATGCCAATAGTAATCTTTGGAGTTCTTTTTAAAGCTGCCACAACATTCTTAGAAAGGTTTGGAGTAGCATCTGAAGTAGTGGCGGGCGCATTAGGAATAATAACAATTGGCTTATATGCTATGGTGCCTGCTGTAAGCGCTGCTATGGGTCCTTTGGGTTTATTTTTTACTATTTTATACGCATTGTATGAAGTTTTTAAAACACAAATCAACCCTTTATTTATCAACTTTGGTTTCCACCTTGCTCTAGGTTTAATCGCAATGGGAATTGCCGCAAAAGTGGGAGGAATTCAACTAACGTTCTTAGCACTTGCTTTTGCTGTGTTGTTTGGAGCGGTAGCTCTTGTTGTTTATGCATTTAGTGATTTAGTACAATCAATGACAACTCTCTTCACTCTGTTTGTGGAGAACGTAGAAAAATTATTTCTTGTTGGTAATGCAATATACTACTTAGCTGGTGCCTTTGCAGCCATGGGTCTAGCGGCTGCTGTATCACTAGCATCAACAACCATGCTATTAGCAGCAATGACGGGCCTAGGAGCTGTTTTAATAGGCCTTACGATGGTTAGTGGTGCCCTAACCCTAGATTCTCTCGCCAAGTCCATAAAAGACATTGGTGACGGAATGGACAAATTTGCTAGCGGTCTAGTAAAAATAAAATCAGTAGCAGCAGAATTATCAAATCTTGCGGGATCTTCTTTCTTAGCATTTTCTATGGAAGGTGGTAAAACATCTGCTATAATTGCTCACGAATCAACCTTTTCAGCAATAAAATCAGGACAAATCTCTGTTGATGTAAAAATACCAGAAATTCAAGTACCAAAACCTGTTGTGCATGTTTATATTGATGGAAAAGAAATCAAGAAAACAGTTGAGACGATCTTCGTGAGGAATATGTAATGAGTTTTTGGACAGCCAATACTACATTGACTCCAAAAGGAGCCAATATTTATGATGACAGTTCTGTTATCTATACGAGGAATAAAAAGATAAAAT
>UEXM01002738.1_pt1 | contig 12087 bp, 13 predicted proteins | sample 1796661 | NCBI WGS metagenome assembly UEXM01 (sample SAMEA4772469, study PRJEB27181) | metagenome | reverse complement strand
CAGTACGACTGGGAAGGGTCTGGCCGGCACCGACCCGCAGAACCAACCATGAACGGCGAAGAATTGGGTATGCTGCCAGAGCTGCAGACAAAGATCCTTGCCACCTGTGCCAAACTTGTGGCTACGCCAGAAGGCCAAGGGCTCCAGCTCGACGGCCACGTTGCGCTTGTTGGCGCAAACAAGGAACTCAATCTGAATGTTTCAGACGCGGCCATCTGCCTTCTGCGGGAAGAGCGGACAAAGGACGAAGCCGCGGCGCGCGCGGCGGGGGGGGTCCGCGGACGGCTCATGCTAAAGGCGAAGAAGAACGTCCCGGTGCGCGACTTTCACGAAACAAACCTTGTGTTCCGGCACGACGCCGCCAACTGGGAAATCCCAAAGCGCGTCCGGAAGCATTACACGAAGATTCTCAAGGGGCTCAATCCAGTCGAGCTGGCAATGGTGGTGCACGCGCTCGAAACAAGCGGAACCGCCGCCTGCGTGCCGCTGGCCATCATCAAGCAGCAGATGTCGGGCGGAAAGCTCAGGTGCGTGGTCGGCAGCCTCGGCATCCGCGATTCGCGCGGCGGGGACGTGTACGACTGGGAGTATGGTGGGCCCGCCGGAACGCGCTGGGTGTGATAAACGCGTGCACGCTCACAGTAGGCTGTACGACGGCTCCACTCTGGACTCGTCTGAATAAAAGAGCGCCGCCGCCACCGCCGTCGTGCCTGCCCCCACCAAGAGATGACCGTAGAAATGGGGACGCTCCAGCTCGGTGATGACGCCGGCGCAGTCGTTCCGGGTGCCGGTGGCAACAATCAGCGTAATGATTCCGGCCACGAGGAGGGCCAGCCCCCCGTAGTACGACACCCGGCGGGAGCGCGGTACCTCGACCGCCACGTCCTGTATGCCCAGGGTCTGGTGGCGTTTTTGGTGCTGTTTCCACGAGAGCCAGACAATCCCGACCGCGGCCACGCTCTGCGACACGTACACGTACGCGTCCAGCGTTGGATAATACGTCACGGCCACCCGGATTGCAATGCTCGCGCCAAGGATTGCCGTGAATCCGGCCCATAGAAAATATTTGGTCGGGTGCCCGCACGTCGACGCCGGCAGCGACCCAGAAGACCCGGTTTCCCATTTTATTTCGACGCCGGCAATGTCAAAAAAGAGCGCGGGCCCGAGCAGCACAATGCCGAGGTAGTCTACCGTGGCGCTTGCGCCAGTGTTGTTGGCGTGGTACAGGAACGAGCCAACCCCGAGCATCAGCGACACGGCGGCAGTAAACCGCGTGGTCCAGTCGGCGTACACGACGGGAAGCGCCAGGAACAGGGACGACACGGACAGCATTGAAACCCCCAGGCCCGTTTTGGGCGACGGCGGATCGATGCACGCATTTATCTGGACGTACGTGGCCCGGGTGCCGTAAAACCCCGACCAGTTGATGCCGCAGTTCTCCGAGTACACGCCGCACAGCCGTTCGACCACGATGGACGCGATCAAAATTCCAAAGCCGAGGTAGACGGCGGCCCACGTCCGCGTGTCCATGGTCGCCCACGTCTGTAGTAAAGTTTTCATTGTTCTTTATAGATTTTCCGCTGGTGCCATAGATCGGCATAATAGGGGGAAAAATTTGTCTTTACACTGCGCTCGACTCGTGCATAATCTCCAATGTGGATTAAATCGTTGTGCATTTGACCCACGGCACGGTAATGGCTGCCAAGTGCTTTTCCAAAGGTGCACGGCCCGGTGATGCTAAGCCACGGCTCTTTTGGACCGTCTTCATATCCCCAAGACCGACTGCGTATGTTTTGGACAATTCGGGCTGTAACCGCCTTGATGTGGATGTTTCCTTTGTTGGAAGCAAGAAATCCATTTAAAAGACATTCAGGTTCTCGATCTTTTGGAATCTGTACCATGTCAAGCGATAAGTCAAAAATTTTGTCAACCGATTTTAAGAGTCGCGTGTCTGCGTCAATGTAGATGCCACCCCGTTGCCAAATAATTACTGTTCTCCAAAGATCAATCTTGTACGCCCATGGAATCAATGCGTCAAAAGCGCTGTACTCGGACGTAGAGGCATTCTCCTGCATGTACGCGTTTACATCCTCGTGCGTAAAGACCTCCAGCGTACACGCTGGAGCGTGCCGCATATTTGCACGCCAAAGGACGCGTAGCGCGGGCGAAAAAAAAGGGACCGCCAAATAAACAACACACGGAATCATCCTGTCCGTAGTTTCTCACTACGCCACCCTGCACGCCTCGAGCTCTGCCGCGCACGACTCGACTTTCTTTGAGATTTGGTCCTGGATCCGGACCGGGACCGGGGAGACGACCGTCCACGTCTGGAAGCGGCGGGGCGCGCGGCGGACCGGTTTAAAGTGTTCTCCCTCAGGGTTCCGGCTTGGCATTCAGGAAACCACCCGTGGAGTGGAAGAGATAAATTTAAATTTAAATCGGAATCACCTCTGGCACCATAAAGCTCGAGGCGCTCTTCAGGAACCGCGCAATCGGCGAGTGCGTCTGGAAGAGGGTGGCGTCGTCGGGGAGGGGCGCGGGGGCCGCCGGCGTCCGGTCCAGCCCCGAAAAGCCCCAGTACGCCAGGAGCCACGCCGTCTCCTTCAGTTGAAAGTGGAGGTCGGCCACGGTCCGCGGCCGTTTCCGTGGCCGGACGCCGGGAACCGCCGCCGAGGCAGCAGCGGCCGAGATGTAGAATTCGCCCGCGCGCTCGTCAAACCCAAACACGCACCGCGGGTTTTTCTGCGTGTGGGCCCGGCACACAAGGTCGAGGAGACCGCCCGTGTGGATCTGGCCAGTGCCAACACCACTGTCGTCGCCAAACACGAGCGAGAAACACTCGGAGATGCCCGAGATGCCGTCCTCAAGCGCCCGCAGCGGGCTTAAAGCGCATCCCACCAGGCTCGTAGTGTAGTCGGATCCCACCAGCGTGAGCAGGAACGCAATGCCCGAGCCCGAGCCGTCGCGCGGAAACCCATAGCAATCAATAAACCGCGGCCCCGCCCCGCGGGCCGCGGCGTGCGGCAGGAAGGAAATGAACAGGTTTGAATTTTCCGGGAGCCGCTGCGGCGTCAGTATGCACATCTGCGCCAGGAGATCCGTGTCCACCGTGACCAGCACAGTGGCGGCCGCGGGGCACGGCGACGGCACCCGAACCCCGACGTACGCTACTTTCTGGTCGGCTTCGCCAAACGCCACGGCGCGCGGGCCCACACGCCGCGTCACAACGCACTCGGACGGGGCTCCTCCCGTCCGCGTGAGCACCGTGACGGCCTCGGGGCCCACGCCCGGCCCGTCAACCGTGACCACACACGCGCGGGGCTCGACGCTCTCGGCAAAAACCTCAATCACGGCCCGCTCCAGCACGCGCCACAGCCGCTCCTTGCCGGCGCGGCTGTTCATCGCCCGCACAAACGAGAACGACGTGTTCTCGTCCAGCACCTCAAGCTCAATGTCCGACAGCGGCACCTCGTCCGGCTTGAAGATCCGCCCGTTGACAATAACGCGGACATCGGTCGGGTCGAGCCGGCACTTTTCCAGCTCCTCGGGCGTCGCCCGCGGGTTCCGCTTGGCCGCCACCGCGTCCCGGTGCGGCGGCATGTTCTTCTGCGTGTCAAAACACACAACGACCTCGGGCAGGACGCTGCCGGTGTTGAACCGCGGCGACAGTATGGAAAAAGCGTAGGTGCGCAGCCGCAGCGCAAGGGCCATTGCCGTCACGGTCGTCTTGGTCGGCGCGTACCGCCGGAAAAAACATGGTGCATCAACAATGACACGGACCACCTCGGACGGCGCAAATCCGCGGGTTATCGGCGCAGAGCCGCCGCAGTAGTCGCCGGATGCGGCCCGCGCAGAGGTGGAAAGGTCGCCAAGCGCCTCTTCAAACTCGCGGCGGGCGGCAGCCGGAATACCAAGCCCCATTGCTACAGCAGGTGCGGTTCGGTCCCGGTGTGGTCCCGGTTCGGTCCCGGTTCGGTCCCGGTGTGGTAGAGGCCCTCGGCTCTGTTTCTATTTGGCACTATTGCATGGATATAAATATGTTGAGTGTACAAAAAAAAACATGGAGTGTTCCAACACGCTGTTTGGATCCGACAAGGAAAAGTTCAAAGAAGAAGATGCTAAATTTGCTACGAAGTTTGCCGTGCTCAAGGCGGAGCTGGGATTTATCTTTGCGAGTTTTGCGTCAAAGGTACCCCTTCTGGCCCTGTTCTGGTACTCGACGGCCAACTCGGACCTGGGGGCACCAGAGTTTGACGGCGGCGCCGGCGCCATTGTCGGCGTCGGATTTGGGCTTTCCACCATTGGCGTCGTCTACTTTACCTGTCTCAGAGGACGAAATAATCTTGGAGGCGAAACAATTTCAATTCAAGAGCTGAGAATGTACCATCTTGTGGCCGGGATCGTACAAACGCTGCTTGCAATTGCCATGTTTGGCTACATTGGAAATCCCGACAACAAGGTTTTCGATGGCGAACGGAGCTACGGGAATGTCATCAACACGTTTTCAGTCTGGACCGAGACGGCGCCCGACACGTTTTCCATCACGGCCGAGGCGGAAAATCTTGGCGGCGGAGACTCGACATCCCCGGGCGTGGCTCTCCCGGCGCTCCCGCCCGCATTCGGCATGATTTCGGGAATCCAGCACCTGATCTCCAGCCAGATTCTAAATGAGAAATCTCTTTTCACCACATTTGGGGGCGCGTGGTTCCCGCGGATTATCGACTACGCTCTCTCCACGCCCCTGATTTTCCTCACCAACATGTACTTTTTTGATACGGACATTACCCTCTTTTCCATCGTGCTCGTGTTTGCCGCGTTTGGGCTCCTCATGTTCTGCGGGTACGCTTCGGAAGTGGCGTGGTACGCATCGCTCGGCGACTTCCCCGTCTACGCTCCGTTTGTGGCCGGCTCCATCTATTTTTTGCTCACGTGGATCCCGCTCGGGTTCCAGCTCGAGGCGAGCGTCCGCGTCTCGTCCGCCGACACGCCGTGGTTTGTGTACGCCTTTCCCGCAGGGGTCTTTGCCTCGTTCTGCTTTTTCCCGGTCATCACGCTGAAGAAATTGACGGCCAGAGCACCGAAACCCAAACAAGAAGAATTTGAAATGAGTCTGCTCTCGAAATAGCCATTAGCAGAGTCGACATTCGGGTCGCTGATGTGAGCCGAGCTCAGTCGTCTGCCGGCCGGTCCTCGGCACACTTGGTCGCCACGTGGTGCAAAAAAAACCGCCGTACGTGGAACGGCCTTTCGCACGTCGGGCACACCGCCGGCTGCGGCATCCAGCACGTTTTTCGATGCCTCCGCATGTTGGACACGGACGAAAACGCCATACGGCACAGGTCGCACCGCACGGTGCGCACACACCCGCGCCGCGCATAGTCCTCGGTCCGCCGATTCCGCGCCGCGCGAACCCGCTGAAGCTCCTCATAAATGTGCCGGTGCACGCTCAGAATGTGGGTCCGCAGTGCATCGCCGCTCATTTTCTCGCCGCACACCACGCACTTTCGCTTTCGCCGGGTTCCTTCGGCGCAGACTGCAGTGTGGCGGACCACCTTCCCGTGCGTGAAACCTCCCAAGCAGTACGGGCACGTGTGGTGGTGATGCGCCGTCCGCTTGTGCCGTGCAAGGGCAGACGGCGACGAACACGCCGTCCCACACACAGCCACCTCCACCCGCCCATCGACAAACGAGGCAACGGAATCGCCGCACACGTACGCGCCGCCAGGCTCGGAATCTGCGGGACCAGGTCCCGCAGACGCCATACCCGGGGGCGTGGTATCTGCCACTTCCCACAGGGTGTGTGCAGCACCTCTGCCATCTTGTACATTTTTTTATTGAAAGTATTTATTTTTAGTGACTCGGATAGAAACCGTCCCGGCCATGCAGTGCGAGTCGTCGCTTCCCGAAGCGTCGGTCGGCATCGTGTGGACGGTAAGTTTTATTGCGGTGCTCTGGCGGTACGCGGGGCCGGCAAAACAGGGCACGCCCGAATTTCTGGTCGGAACGGGCGTCGCCCTCACCGTGCTCCAGGTCTTTGCGGCGCTCATTCTTCTTCTGTTCAAATGGGTCACAAACCCCCCCTTTGGCTTTCTCTGGGTCTACCTCAGTCTGGTACTCACGGGGCTCATGGTGCACGTCGGGGTCCTTGGCGCCGATCTGGCGCGGATCACGCTCTCGTCCGAGACGGTGCCGTACAACACGGTCGAGTACGACATTGCCGTCGTCGTTTGTCAAACAATTTATCTTGCAGGTGTTTTTTGTCTGGCTTTTGGGGCCGGCAGTCACTCGCGCCCACCGCCGTGGGCACACCGCGACAGAACCGCCTCCCGCCGTCGCCAAGAGAGGAATCCAGCAGGCGACGGCCTCGGGTCTGCTTTTGTCCTCGGAGAAACAGACTACGCCGCGGCGGGCACCGACGACGGCAGTTCCCACACGATAGGACTCGCGGACAACGACGACCCCGAAAGCGAGCATTGAGGGCAGCATGCCAAAGCGGACGGCAGACGACGGCGAGACACCGTCCACTCCCGTGGGGCCCGTGGGCCCCACGGTGCTCCCGCCACCCACTGTCGCTCCGCCCACCGATCTCGTGCTTTGTTCGGCAGATCACATTGTCTCGCCAACCGAATTTAACATCACGCATGTCGGTGCCGACGGCACGGCCGTATTCCAGTCTGACCGCGAAATTGTGGTGGCAAACATCCCGGCCGGCATAATCCTGTGCCGGCTCAACCCGGCAACCACGGTTGTCCACGGCGTTATTGACCGGCCCGAAGCAGCCGCTCTCGTGTGCATTTCAAACGAGGCGTGGATTCACTTTGTCGAGGCCACGGCCGACGGGCCCGTGTTCTACTCGGAGGAGATGCCTCCCGACGTGTGCGGCGGCCTCGTCGCCGTGCGCGGCGACCTCGTGCTCGTGACCCGCGACTCCTCCGCCGTCGCCATCCTCCCGCTCCTCTGCAAGAGCGGGGCCATGTTCGGCATGCCGCCGCTCGCCAACATCATGACGACCCGGTCGGGGTCGGCGGTCGTGGTCACGGACGGGCCGGAAACGTGGAGCATTGTCGACACGGGAGCGCCGGCGCTCAAGTTTGAAGCGGTCGACACCTCGCTCGAGCACCCCATGGCCACGCTCTGGGCCGACGACACCAACGGCGTCAGCGTGATGGCCGTTTTCCCCGACACGGGCCGCGTCAATATTTCGGGGGCATATCCGGCCTTTTCCGACATTGTGCTGCCGATCGAGCCCGTGGCGGTGCAGTGGGAGGGCTCCTCGTGCTTTGTGCTCGGGAAAAATGGCGCCGACACGGACAACGGACCCGTCGTCTACGTTGTCTCGCCGTCGCTCGGCCTGGTCACCTCCATTTTTTTCCCAGACCGCCTCTGCGTCCGGCCCGGCCCAGAACCAGACGCAGAGCTCAATACGATCCGGGGACGGTACGTGTTGTGGAATGGGCAGGCGTATATGGTCGGAGCACCGTGATAAATGTTTCAGTCACACCGCGGCACACCAGGAGTGAACCCGTTCCAAACAATGGCCCGCAAGACCGGTTCCGCTACCACTGTCGCCCGCCCCCCGAAGGTCGTCCGGAAGCCAAAGGGCGAGGCCGCCGCAGGGCCGGCAAAGGTTGCCAAGGGCGCGAAAAAGAAGGCGTCTGCCGGTTTGGCGACCGGGAAGGTTGCCGAAACGTTGACCAGCGCGGGCAAGCGGAAGCGCCGCGCCCCCACCAAGCGCGAGCTCCACCGCCGTCTCATGTACGACAAGCGCGTGGCCCGCGCCATCAACGACGAGCAGAAGCGCGCCCAGGACCGGACGGCGTCGTCGCGCCGGTCGTTCAAGCGGGAGATCAAGGAGGTCCTTGAGAAAATCCAGAAGGAAAAGCTGCAGGACCCGGACGACGAGCTCGTGATTCCGAGCGTGGGAACCAAGGCCGTCTCTATCCTGCACGCCATTGCCGAGGACGAGATTATCGGCCTTTTCAACGAGGCCAGCTTTCTCCTTGAGTACGCCAAGAAGGCCACCCTCACCCCCGAGGGCCTCAACGCGCTCCTCTCGATCCGCCGCGCCCGGAACAAGGAGCCCACGTACGACCCAGAAACGCGGCCGCAGCCCGCCGCCGACCCCGCAGCCGCGGCAGAGGAAGACGCCGAAGAGGCCGCGGCCTACACGGATTCCGACTCGGACGGCGCATCGGACAACGGCAGTGCGGCCGCGTCCGAATGACAGGTTTAATGTCGCCACAGGTAACCGGGCGCGGGAGAGTGAAACCGTATGTTTAAAGCAGCCGCGCCGTGTCGAGGTCGCTTCCAGCGAGAACCTTTGCAGATCCCTGCCGCTTCCAAATACTGTAGGCAATCGCCCCAAGCACCACAGCGCCGGCCGTTGCCCCGACCACAATCCACACCACCGTCTCGGGGGGCAGGCTGTTGCCATTTGGATTGGTCGACGGAACGCGATGCCCGCCGGTACCGCTCGGGCCCGCCGAGGCGCACCGCCGCGGAAAAAAGGCAGAAACCGCCACGCACTCGGACCCGTCGGTGCACGGGCTCGAGTCTGTGCACCACTGGCGGCCCACCGACCGGCGTCGGTCGGTCGCCGTAAACACCTCGTTGAGCGTCGCCGCAGACAAAAACACATACGAGCCCACATGACGTCATGAGCTCCTCGGACGCCGGCCGGCCCGACGCAATGGGTGCCCGTCATCGAGGCCGTGCGCCAGTGCGGCCCGTCAACGCGAGCGGCGCCGACCGGCCCGAATTCGTCATCGCAAATGGCCGGTCGTGGCCGCCGGCCCCGCACCGCCCCGGTACGTGAACCGCGCCCAGTGCAGAATCTCGTGGATGGCCACCCACCGCTCCGTGTCCTCGGACAGGTCGGACCGCAGTATTATTCCAAACCCGGTAAAAACGCCAAGAATCCCCGGGTCGTCGCCAATCTGGTCCATGTACTGCGGCTCTGGCGGGAGCTGCGCCAGCGTCACAAACGACTCGAGAAACGCCAGGCCCTCGTGCGCCGCCGCCCGCCCCCACGTGTGCCGCCGCGCGCGCGTGGCGGCCGTGGCGTTTCCAATCCACGCATGGACCTCGTGCGAGAACCGCGCCTCGCCGGGACCGTACATGGAGCGGAGGAGGGTGCAGTCGCCCACCAACGCCGCGGTGGCCGCAACTATAACCGGCCCCAGCATAGTCCCGTCTCTTTACAACAGAGTGCTCTAAATACTGCAGCAAGCCGTCTACTGGTAACAAAATCACTTTATTTAAAAAATGTCAATAATGGGTACTCTCGGATCACGACGACCCAGCCGGACACCCGGTGATCCGAGAGTACCCGTTTTGGTGATTTTTGCGCCTCACTAATCCACCATGCAAACCACGTCAAAATTCGTCGTAGCCCGACCCGCACGCCGTCGCGCACCGAAAGACGAGAAGTGCCACCACGTACACAAACAGCGTCACAACCACGGTGGCGGCCGCCATGGGATCAACCACGGGTGTGCTCTTTGTTCTCGCCACGCTTTCCGCCATCGCCACCATCCACATTATTTTTTTTATTCAAAGTTTTTTTATTCGAGAGCAGGTGACCTACTGAGCCGAGTTCAGAATGTGGCGCAGAACCGCGCGGCGCCGAACCCGAGATTTTGATGTTGACGACGCCGTTCTGCGGGACAGTGGTGGTCGAGGCGGGGCCCGATGCGGGCGAGTGCCCCGTGTGCCTCGACGACAACAACGGTGGTTCGACGGTGCATGTTCCGTGCTGCGGCAACCACATCTGCGCCCCCTGCTGGGGCGAGCTCATGGTTCACAACATTGGCGTGTGCCCGACGTGCAGGGCGCCGATCGACGCCGAGACGGGAGCCTCGCCGGTGCAGGCGGCGGCGGCGCCCGCAGTCTACAGAGTCGATTCCGACTCGGATTCAGACTCGGATTCAGACTCGGACCCGGGCGCGGTCGTGTCGGCATCCGACATGTCCGACGACGAATCCGACGACGGCGACACCAGTCCGCTCTACGACCCCGAGACCGACCAGCCAGAGACAATATGGGGACTCTAGCGTGTTTAAAGTGTAAGCGTGTGATCAAAGAATGTCGGCCTGGGTCGGCGCCGGCGCCGGCGGCGCCACCTTTTCTTGTGGGATTGAAATTCAAGATGTCCTTCAGAATTAATATAATTATAGGGATCGTACTCGTACGGCCGCTGAATGTCCTTGGTCAAAAAGTTGACAACTGATATCAGTAAATTCTTAGTACCTGCGCTAAGATATGCATCCAGGTGGTCTTTCTCTGTTCTCGGATACTGAGCACCGGCAGGATCAAACGGCGTGTCATCAACCGGCGCTGCTGCTTCCGGCCGGTCAATACTGCCGATTGAATCCGAGTCACTAAACCTTGAAATCATGTACCCAACAGCTGCAGCACCATATAGCGCAATGCCTACCTTTGCTGCAGTATTTTTCCATGAAGTTGTTTTGTCCAGCTTGGTCAATTGATCTTCTGTTTGTTTCGTCATCATGAATCCAAGAACACTCTGAACAAACTTTTGTTGAAATTCATCCGAATAAATCTCAAACTTGTTGCCATAAAATAATTCCAACCCTTCTGGATCGGCAAGCGTTCGGGCAGGTTCGGCCAAGTATGCTTCGATTCGCACGCACTCTTCAAGAACCTCACGTGTAAAAACCTGTAAAGCAGTAGATTCTTCACTTTGCTGTTCTGAAAAATCCGCGTTCCCGCGCTCTTTCCTAATTTTTTCAATAATACTTACAATCCGTTCAGTATTCTCATATGGAAACTCATATTGCTTTTGGAAATCGGTCAAAATCAACTTAAACAACGTTTGAACGTTAACGGCAGGGTATATTTCAGAATGTATCCTGACGTACATCATGAGAAGAGTGTCAATAAAGAGGCCACTGTCGGCACTTGCCACAAGATTACACATTTTCACAAAGATGCTCCGAGCAGCGTCGTCAAGGCTGTCCAGAAAAGGCAAAGATCGCCCCCCTGTTTCACCTGGATCTCCACTGGTACCAGAATCATCCAAATCAACCTCTGTTTCATCGCCATTGGAAACGGAAAGAAAAGCAAGGGAATCATCATAATCCGACTCAAGATCAGATTCGTCAAAAGACGACACGGCTTGAGGGGTTGCAATCTCTTCGATACTCTGAACTGCTTTCTTAAATTTAATGACGCGGTGGTCATCAGACAACAAAAACCCACTCTGCCCTGACAAGGTCAAAACTGATGAAACAGTCTCAAAAATTCCACCGTTCAAATTGACTGGAACGCTCCGGGATCGGTTCCAGCGTCGGAAAACAGTAGACGTCACAAAGTTGTAGGCGGCCATGACCGGTTCTTTCGGAGAGTTGTTTTTGATCAAGTAGTACACCTCCCAGAGATAAATTGCCATCATGAGCCTCACATCCTTTTCCGTGATACCGTCAACGTTTGTACCACCGCCCCTGTGAAGCTCTGATTCCCTCTCAAGATAGAAGTCTAACCACCGTTCTTCTTTCTTTGGATGTCTCCTTTCTTCAAAATGAGTGTCGAGGTAGTCTGCAAATGTGCGGAAAAAATCACGAACCGCCGGGCGGGCTACCCGGCCTGGGGGGAAGTCCCCCATGGTTTCCCCCTGTCGCCCCCGCCCTTTATAACATTTTTATTTTCAATTTTTTTTTCTGAGATCGCCACCCAGGGCGCCGCCAGAATTTATCGGGCCGCAGAACCGGGAACGTCGGCGCGGAGGATGCAGCTCGGGGCCCCGTCCATCTACTCGGGCGAAATCCTGGAAAAGTACACGTCTCCGGATCGGCCAAAACAAAACGCTCCAGACGAGTGGACGGCAAAGCTGCGGAGGGACGTCGCCGAGCTTGGCATCAAGGGAAGAGACTTTTACCCTCTTTTCAATGCGTCCCTCCGTCGTCGGGTCGTGGTACACACCCCGGCGCCCGGCGCCACAGTGGACGTTCACCGCGAGCTCTCCACCATTTTTGAGGAAGCGCGTTGGTTTGACGACGAGGCGCCAGAGCAGACTGGGGACGGATCCGGCCCCGGATCCGGGGCCGGGGATGCGGACAGGGACGGGGA